>JAABUZ0100000508.1_pt1 | contig 94346 bp, 79 predicted proteins | sample 5562091 | NCBI WGS metagenome assembly JAABUZ01 (sample SAMN12813069, study PRJNA571459) | rock metagenome | isolation source: Antarctica rocks | place: Antarctica: Victoria Land, Linnaeus Terrace sud | collected 2015-12-21
TGTGGAACCCGATCGTTTGCTCTCGGCTCAGCAGTTGGCTGAACGCATTTGTGCTCACTTTGGCTGCTCCTATGAACCTCCTCTTTCTATTGTCGAAGAGGTTGCGTGAGTCTGCACTAGGCACGGTTATGACTGCTGTCGTCGTAGACGCTAAATACGGCAAAGAATACCGTCTACCAACAAAAGATGAAATCGAGATGGCTGCTGAAGCAGAAAAGGAACTTTCTAAAGTCTTTGCTGAAATTCCGTTTGGCTTGCCAGAGGAACCGCTACCACGTAAAGAGACGTTGGGTTTTCGTGTTCCTCTGTATGGTTTTGATAAGTGGTACAAGCTTTTCGCACCACGTCAACTGCTTGCTCTTGGGACGTTCGTCAAGTATACGCGTGCTGTACGTGAGGTTATGCATGAGCATGGATACTCACAGAAGTGGGTAGAAGCTGTGGGAGCATATCTTGCTACATCAATTGATCGACTAGTAGATCATTCAACCTCGCTTGCTACTTGGTATATACAGGGGGAAAACGTTAAACATACTTTTGTTCGCTATGCGCTGCCGATTGTTTGGGATTATGCAGAGACCAATACTTTGTATGACGGTGGCGGAAGTTGGACTAGTGCTATATTCTTCTGTTCTGCTGCGCTAGAGCATGCCATTAAAGCAACGTCGGTTAGTGTCCCGCCTTCTGTTGTGATGGCATCAGCAACACAGAAATTAGATGAAGCAGAGTTCGATGTTATTGTCACTGATCCACCCTACTATGATGCTATTCCATACTCTGACTTAATGGATTTGTTTTATGTCTGGCTACGCCGCTCAGTCTATGATCTTGAGCCCGACTTTGAGCAGTTTAAGGAAAGAACTTTAGCACCGAAATGGGATAGCCAAACCAATGATGGTGAACTAATAGATGATTCTAACCGTTTTGGTGGCGACAAATCGAAGTCGAAAGCAATGTATGAAGAGGGTATGTTTAAGGCGTTCTTGGCATGCAATTGGAGTCTTAAAGCAGATGGACGGCTTGTTGTCGTCTTTGCTCACAAACAACCTGATGCTTGGGAAACATTAGTTTCTGCAATAATTAGAGCTGGTTTCGTTGTAGATGGAAGTTGGCCTATTCAAACCGAAAATGTTACGCGCAGCAGGGCAAGAGCTTCAGCTGCGTTAGCATCGTCGGTCTGGCTCGTTTGCAAAAAGCGTCCAGAAACTGCACGTCCTGGATGGGATAATCGTGTGCTTGCAGAGATGGAACAGAAGATCACGCAGAAGCTACGTGATTTCTGGGATGCTGGCATTCGTGGTCCTGACTTTGTATGGGCCGCGACAGGACCTGCATTGGAGGCTTATAGCAAGCATCCTGTGGTTAGGCTGACGAATGAGCCTGGTAAAACACTTAGCGTCTCGGAGTTCCTCAAGCATGTGCGGCGCATGGTAGCGGACTTTGTGGTTGGACGTATATTTTCTGGTGACGGGGGAACTGATATAGTGACTGATCTGGATGATGTTACAACGTATTACCTGTTGCATCGCAAGGATTTTGGAATGGAGAATGCACCCATTGGTCTTTGTATCCTTTATGCCGTCTCCTGTAATCTTTCTGATGCCGCGCTGATTACCAAGTACGATCTGCTGGCACGCACAGGTGGTCAGGTAGAGGAAGAGGATGATGCCGAAGAAGAGGCTGCTGATGCTGAGCTAGCTGAGGCTGCTAGCATATCAGAGGTACCAGAGGGAACAAGTAGTACCGTCAAGTTGAAGCAGTGGTATCAGCGCAAGTATGCTGGTTTGGAGGCACAGGGTCTCTTCGGTGGGCCTCCTGCCCCCTTGATCGACCAGTTACACCGTCTGATGCACCTGTGGCGGGCTGGCGATGTAATCAAGGTTGATGAGTACCTGGATATACGCGGCTTGGGCCATAACAGGCTCTTCCACCAGCTTTTGCAGGCATTGATTGAACTTGCCCCTGAAAGAAGCGACGAGAAATCGCTGCTAGAAAATATCAGTAACCACGTCAAGGGGCGTGGCTCATTGCCCATGTACCCATTAGGATTGATCGATTGACGTGGCACGTAAGAACCGTGGGGGCCTAATGATGATCTTTGACAAAGTAGTCAGGCACTGGGGGGCGCAATTCATTGCGCCCGTACTGGGAGCACATGCCGTGTACGGGCGCAATTCATTGCGCCCCTCAATGCCCAATTCATTGCGCCCCTCAATGCCCAATTCATTGCGCCCCTCAATGCCCAATTCATTGCGCCCCTCAATGCCCAATTCATTGCGCCCCTCAATGCCCGATTATTTTGTCAAAGATCATCATTGCCCCCCACGAACCGTGTACAATGTATGTATAAAATGTAATGTGACAAGCAATAACAAGCATTAATAAGAAAAAGCAGTAGGAGACCGACATTGAGTAAACCCTGGCACGAAGTAGTGCAACTACGCGACGAACTAAAGACCGGCGATTTGCCACTCTCCACTTTTGCGGCAGACCTCTATGATGTGGTGATGGATAAGGCACAGCCCATCTACCAGCAAGCGGATCAATTTTTCTCGTTCACCTATCCCACGTTTACGCTCCGTGAACTGGCGAAAGAGGTCGTACTGCGGCTGGCTGGCAGGAGCGAAAAGGCCGTTCGACAGCTAGAATTGACCTATGGTGGCGGCAAGACCCATACCCTGATTACCCTCTATCACCTGACGAAGAATCCCCGTGCCTTACCCGCGTTGCCTGCCGTGCAGGAGTTCACGCAGCACATCGGTCAGACGCCGCCCCAGGCACGCATCGCGGTACTGGCATTCGATAAGCTCGATGTCGAAAAGGGTATGGAAATTCAGAGTCCCGAGGGCGAGACACGCTGGCTCAAACATCCGTGGAGCGTGTTGGCTTTCCAACTAGCGGGAAGTGACGGGCTGCGGCTGCTCAATGCTGAAGGCAAGGATGAGGAACGTGAAACGCCTCCTGCGGAAAACCTGCTGGTCGATCTCCTGTCCATACCCATCAAGCAGGGCCTTTCTCCCCTCATTCTGATTGATGAAGTCCTGATGTATGTGCGTGGAAAGGTAGGCATTGCTCCCGAATGGCGTTATCGCCTCATCGACTTCTTCCAGTACCTGACGCAAGCGGCTACGAAGGTGCAAACCTGTGCTATCGTGGCCTCGCTCCTCGCCACCGATCCTATGAAAAGCGATACGCTGGGCAGGGAATTGACCCAGGAATTGTACGCTGTCTTCCGCCGTGAAAAGGAAGAAGCTGTACAACCCGTGCTCAAAGAGGACGTGGCAGAGGTATTGCGCCGCCGTTTCTTCAAACCTGAAAGTATACGCAATCACGACGCATTCCGTACTCACATTCTACCCGCAGTACAGGGAATCGCCGATCTTGATGAGCAGACGCAAAAAGATAAAAAGAACGTAGAGGAGCGTTTCCTTCAGAGCTATCCCTTCCATCCCGATCTCACCGAGGTGCTCTATACCAAGTGGACGCAGCAGGAGAGCTTTCAACGCACACGTGGCATCCTGCGTACCTTTGCCCTTGCCCTACGTGATGCGGAACGATGGGACACATGTGCCTTAGTTGCGACGAATGTGTTCCTGGGTGAGCCTGGAAAGCCATCAATCTCTGAGTCGGCACGCGAGTTAACGAACGTCGCGGAGACAGAGGAGTACGAGGGAAAGAAACAGGAGTGGACGAGTATCCTGGAAGGTGAATTGGCAAAGGCACGCGAGATACAGACTGAAATTCCTTCTCTCCGCTTTCGTGAAGTCGAACAGGCTGTATTCGCCACCTTCCTGCATTCACAGCCAGTAGGCCAAAAAGCTCAGTTTCATGACCTTATGCTGCTCCTGGGACACACGAAGCCAGACAAAATCGCACTGGGCAATGCTCTGCGCCGCTGGACAGAGGTTTCATGGTTCCTGGATGAAGGTGTTATGCAGGATGCCGAGACAAACTCAATGGGAGGCAAATTGCTTCCTCGTTCGTGGCGTCTCGGTGGACGGCCCAATCTACGCCAGATGCACCACGATGCGCGCAGCCTTGTCTCCTCAGAGGTGATAGATGACAAGCTGATCAAAGCGATCATGGCTTGTAAAAGCTTGACCACAGGTACATCGCCCGCTAAGCCTCACTTGCTACCGGAGCGTCCTAAAGATATCGAAGATGACGGAGAGTTTCATTATGCTGTATTAGGTCCAAACGCAGCATCGCGTGCGGGCAATCCTAGTGATGTGGCGCGGCGTTTCATCGAAGAAAAGAGCGGTCCTGATAGCCCCCGCGTCTATCGCAACGCAATATTACTCGCTGTTCCCTCAAAAGAGGGCGTAGAGGCGGCACGCAACGCCGTTCGCGATCACCAGGGATGGCTAGGGGTCAAAGATCAACTCAAGGGACAAGACATTGATAACGCACGTAAGCAGTTGCTCGACGTTGAAGAGAAAAAGGTGGAAAAGCTTGTTACCGAGATGGTACGACAGGCATATAACATCGTTGTCTGCGTCTCCGACAAAAATGAAGTCCAGGCGTTCAAAGTCGTGCTAAAAGATGACTCTCCCCTTTTCAAAATCATCAAGGAGGACCAACGCTCAAGGATACAGGAAACGGCGGTCACTGCCGAAGCCTTGTTGCCCGAAGGTCCATATGATCTCTGGCGTGAGGGTGACACGACGAGACGTGTAAAGGACCTTGAGTATGCCTTTGCCCAGTTCTCGCAACTGCCAAAGATGCTCAATCGTAAAGCCATTCTCGATACTCTGCTCAGAGGGTGTGAAGATGGCCTGTTCGTGCTCCGTTTAAGACGACCCGACATGTCATACAGAACCTTCTGGCATGCATCACTCGACGACACAGCGAAAAAAGATGACACGCTAGAGGTAGTGCTCTCATCTGAGGCGACACTTACAACGTTACCTTCGCACCTGTTGATGCCACAGGCTTTACCAGAGTTATGGAACGGACCCGAATTGTCAGTAAAGGACGTGTATTCGTACTTTAATGGGCATGTCGCACATATTAAACATGAAGGCTATGAAGAGCCTATAGTCATTCCCAAGGCCGAGCGCGATGTAGTAAATACTGCCATCCAAACGACAGTCAAAGAGAAGAGGCTCTGGTTGCTCTCCGGCAATGCAAGCCTCTTTGCCGAAGATGTGCCGCTCGATGTCCTTATCGACGATGCGACCTTGCAAGCACCTCCACAGCCTATTCAGGCAAAGGAGATCATGCCTGACAACCTTCCAGAAGCATGGAATGGCAAAGAGGAAACGACCGCTCTGGCAATTTCCGACGCCCTTGCCGCAAAGATAGGCAAGGTGCTGCCGTGGCTAACAGTACGTGACGCGATTGATGCCGCATTCAAAGCTCGCTGGCTAGAGCGTGCCACCGACTCCGGCCCTCTAGCAGACTACGCGGGTGCGCGAGGCGTCAAAATCTGTCTCCGTAAAGACAAAGAGCAAGGACAGCAGCCAAAGCCAACACACGAGGAACCTCTGTCATATACCCCGGAGCCCTCGCCACAATCTGGACTCCTCGTAGCTGAAGCCATACTCAGTTCGGGCGAAATTCAAGAGTTGAGCGACAACATCTCAGAAATTGTGACAACATCAGTTGACGCAGGTATCACATTTCACCTACGTGTAGAGCTTGGCACCAAATCCCAACCATCGGCAGAGACGATTGAGAAGATCAACAAGTTACTACAAGAGGTATCCGAACAACTCAAACTACAGTAGGGATTTAATTCATTACACCCTCGATTGCCTACAATTCCACGATGGATTTATTAGCAATTAGGGTGTAGTGAATTAGATTCCTACAAAACCCTGCATTATTGCAATTTTTGTAATAACTCGTAATTGTTTCTTAAACGCATTACAAGTTGACATAATGCTATGACAGATAAAAACCAACCAGTTTTAAACAAAAGAATATTGGAAGCCTTTAATCTCACAGGCCCCTTGGAACTACTACCTGGCGGCTCAACCCAGACCTTCAAAACAGGCAACGTAGTACTAAAGCACATCAGAGAAACCTCTCTTGAAAACAACCACTCATTGGACCTTATACAATGGATTGCCAACTTTTCCGCAAAGCTTCAGGAAGATGGTTTTAGGCTTCCTAAGCCCATTCCCACAAAAAGTGGAAAATGGATCACAGAGGATGGCTGGACAGCATGGACACTTGTCGAAGGCAAACATGCCACTAAAGAAGACATCCCACAGTGCATCGCTGGCATTATTGCCTTCCATAAAGCACTCAAGAACATCCCCAAAAACAACTTCATAGACGACAACCGTACTCCCTGGGGAAAAGCAGACAGATGGTGCTGGGGCGACAAACCAGCCTATATTCACCCGCAAATCAAGAGCATGGCAGACAAACTATACTCTTTGAGGAAACCCGTAAGTGGTCTCGAAGATCAACTCATTCACGGCGACCTCAACCCTGAGAACATCCTAATTGCCCAACACATGCCACCCGCATTTATAGACTTCTCACCATTCTGGCGACCAGTAGAATTTGCGCTCGCAATGTTTGCGAACTGGATAGGTCCAAGACAAGGCGATTCTTCTGTATTAACATCTTTCAAGCACATCAAATCATTCGATCAGATGTTGATAAGAGCAGGCATCCGAATGCTGCTCATCGTATCTGACCTCAACGACCCAGGTGATTGGGATACAGCCCCTGAAAAGAAAGCCGCCGAGATTATCATAGACTATATCACTCATGTGAGTCTTTGACGTTAAAACCAGAGAATCACGAGAACGTTGAAACATGTACCGTCCGTCGTCGTGGCCCATCCAGTTCAACCAGCACAACGCGTTGCCATGTTCCCAAAGCCAGCTTGCCATTTTCATATGGGACAGTCACAGACGCCCCAAGAATCGATGAGAGAATATGATCAGGCGCGTGAGCGGGATCATGTGGGTGACGATAGGCAATATGTGGCGCGATACGCCGCAGCGCATCCAAAAAATCGAGATCGGTCCCGGGGTCTAAATCTGCTGTCGTAAGAGCGCAGGTCGTATGCGCAACAAAGACGACACAGACGCCGCTTCCAGCTTTCATCTGCTGTAACTGCGCTTCTACCGTCTCCGTAATATCTACCACTTCATCTTTTTCCTTTGTCGCAACATTTATCGTCTTCATCGTATATCCTTTAATTCTCCAACGGAGGAATTGTTTATGGTTGTATGAGTATTATAAAAAAGCTGGAACAGCATAGTCAATAAACGATAGAAGGTTCTATTTGAGCATGATAGGGGAAACTCTATCATGACCCGCTTTTAAGAGTCTGGGATGGAAAAGAAGTATTGTACATGAACTGCTGTTGGTGCTATAGTGATACTTGAGATACATTTCTCGTTAGAAAATGGAGGGAAAATTATGACGGCTGAAAATACCCTCGAGTTGGATAATTTTTTTGCGACCATTCAAAACCCTTATCCGGCTTATACCTATCTGAGAGAAAACGAGCCAGTGCGTTGGAACCCGATGTTCAATTGCTTCATGCTCACCAGATACGACGATGTGAACATGGTCTTCTCCGACTCTCGGCGCTTTTCCTCCGATATTTGGTCACAACTGCCGGAACATATCGGTTTTACGGGCGAGGACGAGTCGAGCCAGTATCTCAGTCAGATCATTCCCTTTTTAGCATATAATCTGCAAGGCATGGACCCTCCTGGTCATACCCGACAGCGGACCCTGATGACGAAAACGTTTACCCCCCGCATGCTAGAAACGTTCCGACCAACCATTCAAAAATTGGTGGATGAACTGATTGATTCTCGGCTGGCGGAAGGCAAAATGGATCTTGTGGCCGACCTTGCCTATCCTTTACCTTCTAATGTGATCCTGGATTTATTGGGCATTCCCAGAAGTGGTCGGCCTTACATCAAGGCCAGTGCCGAGGCTATCAATGAATTTGTCGCGACACTCCTTTTTTTGGGGCCACAGACCTGGCCTCGGCTGGCCGGAGTCTTCACCGAGGTCAAAGCCTACCTGAAAAGCTTAATCGCGGAACGGCGCAAGCACCCCGGCGAAGATTTGCTCTCCAAGATGGTGCAGGCCGAAGAAAACGGCGACATGCTGAGCGAGGATGAAATAGTCATCGCCACGAATTTTTTGCTTTTCGCAGGTCACGAAACCACTGCCAACCTTATCGCCGTCGGCATGTACTCCCTGATGCAAAACACCGAACAGATGGCGCAACTGCGAGCCGACCCCTCCAAAATTCCGGCAGCGGTAGAGGAACTCCTGCGCTATGTGAGCCCGGTGCATATGCTTGCTCGCCGGGCCTTGCAAGAGGTGACAATCCGAGGAGTTTCTATCCCGAAGGAGAGCAGCATCTATTTACTCATTGGAGCGGCTAACCGCGATCCTGAAAAGTTCCCCGACCCTGAAAAGCTGGACATCAATCGCCCAGCAGTGCGCTCATTGGGTTTCGGTTATGGCATTCACTATTGTATTGGTGCAGCTCTGGCTCGTATGGAGAGTCAGGTCGCTTTCGAGACCATCATCATGCGATTGCCCACTCTTCAGATGGCGGTCGAAACCCCCGAATTTCGTCCGAACTATTCGCTGCGCGGGCTTACGGCTTTACCTGTAGTGTTTGGTTAGCCAGGCTGAAATAACTCTAAGATCATCGCTATGTTAAAACTAGGCATACATTTGTTCTCAATTTTGTTTGCAATAGTGTGCCCGAAATGATGTTCTGGCTCTTCCGTAAGTTCGCTGGTGTAGAATGTGATATACTGAAAAAGTATTGATCTCGAAAACGCGTATCGCTACCTCTGGCTGCAGATACAACTGAAGTGTTTGCTTCAGCAGCGCCTTCACTCCACAGGATGACCCTCCAGGTCAGAGGAGAGAGGTCTTCCTCTGAGCGTAGTGCAATGATATGGTGATTGTAACTGTATGTCACGCTCCTGCGTAGTTTCTATAGTAGGGTTACATAATGTGTGTCTGCTCGAGTAAAGGAGCACAGGTGATGGCACGATTTGATCCTTCATCCGAAACAAGTAAAGCGACGCAGTTCGACGGTGCAATGCTTGAGCTGCCCCAGGTCGATGATGCAGGTCCAATTCCTCCCGTGGGTACCACTCCGCCGGAGATACTGGCTCAGGACGCCGCAATTGGTCGGCGCGGTGCGGCATGGAGGTTGTTGTACTGGGTGATTGAAAGCGATCCACGAGCAGTCATAGCTATCGCATCGCTTGATGATGATCGCCTGGCACAGCACCTCGTCGAGTTTATCGCCCTGGGAACATGGGCGGGCAAGCGGTTCGTCATTCCACCTCCAATTCGTACAGCATTTGCCAGGACACAATTGCGAACGCTCTTTCTCCCGCGTTCAGGCATGGACATAGCTCGTGCTGAACGCGTGCTCTTATCAGCGGCGCGCGACCCCCGCCCCAAGGTGCGAGAAACAGCCATGCATATCCTGGGGATCATTGGGAGCCCTGTTGCCGCCCCTACACTGATTGAGGCACTCCAAGATCCAATACCGTCAGTGCGCATGCAGGCGGCTAAGGCGCTGGGACGCGTGGGTGATCCATCGGCAGTGCCAGCATTGATCAATGCACTGCGCGGGGCTGATGAGCAGATGGGAAGTATCATCTTCACTGCACTGGTCAAACTAGGCCCCGCAGCAGTGCCAGCACTACTGAACGCGAGTGCAAGTAGCTCGGCATGGATTCGCTGGCACTGTATGCGTGCCTTGAGCGAGGGAGGCGACAATCGCGCACTTCCCGCGCTGGTAAGCGCTCTGAGTGATCCTAACCATTCTGTTGCCTGGATGGCGGCCAAAGGATTGAAAGGTTTTGGCAAACAAAGCCTGGAACCCTTGTTACGACTGCTCTCTACCAGCGAAACAACCATGGGATTAGCTCAGACCGCCTCATTCATACTATCCAACCTCTATCAACTTTATCCTACGCTCAAACCGTATCTGGAGCCCCTGGTGCGAAACATGCGCGGAGCCAGCTATCGTACAATCACCTGTCTAGTAGCGCAAAAAGCGTTGTCTCAACTCATTGCTGATGGATTGGTGAAGGAGGTCAACAGGTAGAGCCCGATGTATCGCGCACCTGTACCCGTTCACCTTTCGACGTGGCTATAACAGAAAGTAACATGCCCAAGTCCGTACAGCTACAAAGCCGAGACTTGGGCATGTTACCGCATTAACGGACGTAGACCCAGATTTATAGCTTTATACCACCCTTGTTTTTCCTGAAATTCCCTGGTATACTTCTCCTACGAAGGTTAGTGTACAAATGACACTTTTTCTTTTTTGTCTGCTGTGTAAGTGTACAAAGTACACTAATTCAAAGGAGAATAGCTCATGACGTTTAACGGGCTATATACCCAGGCGTTGGACAGGCAATGTGATGTCGCGATCATTGGGGGCGGTATCGCAGGTCTCTCACTGGCATTACGCTTGCCAGGGCATCTGCGTGTTGCCCTCTTCACAAAAGGACAACTTGGTGAAAGCAATACGCGTTATGCGCAGGGGGGTCTCACTGTTGCGCTAGGAGCAGATGACAGCCCCGAACTGCACTATCAAGATACGATAGCTGCCGGTGCTGGACTTTGTAATGAGAAGGCTGTACGTGTCCTGGTCGAGCAGGCACCTGCTGCTGTGCACTGGCTAATTGAGATGGGTGTACAGTTTGACCGAGCACAGCCCGGCAGCGATGATCACGCAACTCCCGATGGTCTGTTGCTCGGTCGAGAGGCGGCACATTCTCGCTGGCGCGTCCTGCACGCGGGTGGTGATGCAACTGGCGCGGAGATTGAACGTGCCCTTATGACAGCCCTCCGCACTCGTTCCTCGATTGTATTGTACGAAGAGACCTTTGTAAGTCGTCTCGTAGCCGAAGAAGGTGTCTGTACTGGTGTCGAGGCGGTGAATCGAGATGGGCAAGTCTTCACCGTTAAGGCCAACGCAACGATCCTGGCGAATGGCGGTGCTGGTGGACTCTGGTTACATACCTCTAATCCATTGGGCGCTACTGCTGATGGTCTAGCTCTGGCATGGAATGCTGGCGCGGCTCTCGCCGATCTTGAGTTTATGCAGTTCCATCCAACGGTTCTTGTTGCCAATGGCACGTCACACTTGATCTCGGAGGCGGTTCGCGGTGAGGGTGCCTATCTACGCAATCACGCCAGAGAGCGTTTCATGCCTCGCTATAGTCCACAAGCAGAACTGGCTCCGCGTGACGTGGTTGCGCGCGCCATTCTGAGCGAGATGCTTGCCGAGGGAACCGATTGTCAGTATCTTGACCTTCGTCATCTTCCTGCCGAGAAAATGCATGCGCGTTTTCCCTCGATCTCTAAGATTTGTCGTCAACACGGACTCGATCTTGCAACTGATCTCCTACCAATTGCGCCTGCCGCTCATTACTGTATGGGCGGTGTCATGGTTGATACCTACGGACGCACAACTCTTCCAGGTTTATACGCCGTTGGAGAGGTGGCCTGTACAGGTGTGCATGGTGCAAACAGGCTCGCCAGTAACTCATTGCTAGAAGGACTGGTATACGGTGTTCGTATCGCGGATCATCTAGCTCCACTAAGCGTTGTTGGTTTCCAGGGCACCCGCGAGGGGATGCCCCTCCCATACACGATAACTCCACATCCCCTCGTCGTATGGGAGGGGCATCCCCTCGCGGGTGCCCTGGAGACTCAAGAGATACAGCATGAATTGCGCCAGATCATGTGGCAATATGTCTCACTCCGTCGCGACGAGGATGGTCTGCTTGAGGCAAGGCGCAAGGTTCAGGCGCTTTGCCAGGCAATCACCAGGAGTAGGCAAGAGAGTGCAGCGGGTTGGGCAGAAACCATCAACATGCTTCAAGTAGCTGAACTGGTGATTGTCGCTGCCCTACAGCGATGCGAAAGTCGTGGTAGTCACTGGCGGCTCGATTATCAAGCCACAGACGAGAGCCTTACGGGGCATCACTTCGTTTTTCAGCGCAAGAGCAAGAGTCTTTCTGGATCAGAGCAAATCCGAAAGGAGGTAGTCCCGTATGTCTAAGCAGTATCAAGACCTTATCAAGCATGCCCTGGAAGAGGATGGAGCGTATGCGGATATCACGACATTGAGTACGGTACCGGAGAATCAACATGCTCAAGGAACCATCATAGCGCGTCATGCTGGTGTCATTGCTGGACTGACGGTCGCCTCAGAAACCTTTCGTGTGCTGGACGAGCGAGTTTCCGTTGAACTGCTGGCACAGGATGGTGCCACCGTCCAGTCCAATGATGTACTCGCTCGTTTCGGTGGTCCTGCACGCTCTGTTCTGAGTGCCGAGCGTGTAGCACTCAACTTTCTTGGTCGCCTCTCCGGTATTGCAACGATCACAGCACAATGTGTGCGTGCGGTCGAGGGAACACAGGCACGTATTCTCGATACCCGTAAGACGACTCCTGGACTGCGCAGCCTGGAAAAAATGGCGGTGCAGATGGGGAATGGTCATAACCATCGTTATGGTTTGAGCGATGGTGTACTAATTAAAGATAACCACATCAAGGCTGCTGGAGGTATTGCGCAGGCTGTTACTGGCGCACGCCGTATAGCTCCGCACCTGCTCAAAATTGAGGTCGAGTGCGAGACGCTCGCGGAGGTTCAGCAGGCTATAGAGTCGAATGCTGATGTTGTGCTGCTCGACAACATGAACGCAGAAACAATGCGTAGTGCGGTAGAATTTTTACGCAGCCATGCTCCCCGTATACTAATTGAGGCTTCGGGCAACATTGGTACCAACATGGAGCGTCTGGCTGCGGTTGCGGAGACTGGTGTTGACTTCATATCGCTCGGTGCGATAACACACTCAGCCCCCAATTTCGATGTCTCACTAGAATTTACCCCGTAGGGGCCCGATTGATCGCGCCCGATTGATCGGGTGAAGCATGTGTACACCGTGATTTCACGCAATGAATTGCGCCCAGGCGCGATCAATCGGGCACCTACGGTTGCCTGGTTAATTTGAAAAGGATCATCATCGCACCCGATCAAGGAGAAATTTTCATGGCTGCTATACAATCTGTATGTGCCGAAAGTCAGGAAACGCGCATTCTGCCGCTCCTCACACCACATACTCGTGCCAAGCAAGACCTTTCGAAGCGTAGCGATATCATTCCAACTTTCTATGCCGAGATGGATGGGAAAGAGCTAGACCGCCGCATCGCAGACGCCAGAGCAACACTAGGAGAGCGACTCGTTATCCTCGGTCATCACTACCAACGTGACGAGATCATCAAGTACGCCGACCTGCGTGGCGACTCGTTCAAGCTGGCTCAGCTAGCCGCCGCCCGTCCGCAGGCTGACTATATCGTCTTCTGTGGCGTTCATTTTATGGCAGAGAGCGCCGACATTCTCAGTGAGCCTCAGCAGAAAGTAATTCTGCCCAATCCTGCCGCAGGCTGTTCAATGGCAGACATGGCGAATATCGCCGAGGTCGAGGAATGCTGGCAAATGCTCACCGATGTGCTCGGCGAAGATGCGGGAATTATCCCTGTCACCTACATGAACTCGGCTGCCAACCTGAAAGCCTTCTGTGGACGCAACGGCGGCATCGTCTGTACCTCATCGAATGCTCCCGCCGTCATCAAATGGGCGTTCACTCAGGGAAAACGTGTCCTGTTCTTCCCCGATGAGCACCTTGGACGCAATACCGCTTTCAAATACGGTATTCCAGAGAATCAGATGGCAGTATGGAACCCAAAAGACCCGATGGCCTCAGACGATGCCGAGGAAGAGATTGAGCGAGCAAAGATTATCCTGTGGAAGGGCTACTGCACCACGCATATGCGCTTCAACGTGCAGCAGATCGCTAAAGCGCGTGCCGACCATCCAGCCATCAAGGTAATGGTGCATCCGGAATGTCGGCGCGAGGTCGTCGAGGCCGCAGACCTTTATGGCTCGACCGAGTTCATCATTCAGCAGATCGAACAGGCACCAGCCGGAAGCCAATGGGCTGTCGCAACCGAGATCAATCTTGTGCATCGCCTCGCACAAGAGCATCCAGAGCAGTTCATCTTCTGCCTTGACCCAATTGTCTGCCCCTGCTCCACCATGTACCGCATCCACCCGGCATACCTTGCCTGGGTCCTGGAGGCACTGGTCGAAGGCGAGGTTATCAATCAAGTCAAAGTTGACGACGATATCGTCTACTGGGCGCGCGTCGCCTTAGAGCGCATGCTAGCCCTGTAGAGACCGAGTATGGTTTTTGACAATCAATTGCGCAATAGAGGCACCAGTGTAGGGGTCTAATTTATTACACCCGCGTTGGGTCATAATCCCACGTTGGTCTTGTAGTGACGTGGGCGTAATAAATTAGACCCCTACATGATTATGCATTATCGCGTCCATGTCGCCACATGATCGATGTTCTACTCAGCCAAAAAGAGTCTCATTAAGGAGGCACTTATACATACTATGCAGGAGCTATACATATACATGCATATAGTTAACGCGTCCAGGTGAACGTAAAAGTTTCAAGTAGGTTAGAGAATAGTTTCTTGGGACAACTCTTTTTGTTAATGAGATGCAATATCATTGACATACTCTTCTGCTCTATGCTATGCTTGTTCTATAGATACGAAGTATCACTTAATCACCTGGAGGAAATCCATGTCTATACATTGGAAAGCAGTTATCAGGCTCCCCTTTGCCCTTACTGTCTTATTTTTACTAAGTGCATGTGATAGTACTGGCAATGCTACCGGGAGTAGCTCTGGCTCCAGCACACAATCATCGTCGATTATCAATGTCGTCGCGGCGGAGAACTTTTACGGCAATATTGTGAGCCAGTTAGGGGGAAAACATGTCAAGGTGACGAGCATCCTCTCTGATCCTAACATTGATCCCCACGAATACGAATCCAATGTCCAAACTGCTAAAACCGTTGCTAGTGCACAGTTCGTCATCGAGAACAGCGGTGGCTATGACGACTGGATGGACAAGCTTCTGTCCGCCTCGCCGAACTCAAACCGTATCTTGCTCAAAGGCTTTGATACCGCCACCTTCAGATTGCCAGGTAATGAGCACGTCTGGTACAATGTCGATAACGTCGCGACCATCGCACAGGCGATTACGAATGATTTAAAGAAGTTGGACTCCGCCAACGCCTCAATATTCGATAACAATTTGCAGATGTTCAAGCAGTCGCTCCAACCACTTCAACAGAAGATCAGCGAGATCAAGTCGAAGTATTCAGGAACGCCTGTTGGACTCACCGAGACGATCTATCTCTATCAAGCTCAACCCTTAGGTCTCAATGTGCTCACCCCTTTTGAGTTCCAGAAGGCGATGGCTCAAGGTAACGATCCACCAGCAGACACCGTGGTGACCGCGGATAATCAGATCAAACAGCATCAGATCAAAGTGTTAATTTATAATAAGCAGACTGTCACGTCCTCCACGACTAAATTGGAGAACGATGCCAGGGCACAGAATATTCCTGTTGTCCCAGTTACCGAGACGATGCCGCCTGGCAAAACGTATCAGTCATGGATGCTCGATCAAATGAATACATTGGAGCAAGCCCTCCAACGTACTAAGTAGGAAGACAGAGGAGAGCACGTGGAGAGTGCGCGACAAGAACCAGTCATCGAACTAGAGCATGTTCGGCTTCAATATGGGAAACGGGTCATTACCCAAGACATCAGTATGACGGTGAACGAAGGTGAGTTCATCGTCATACTCGGTCCCAATGGTGCAGGAAAGAGCACGCTGCTCAAGATGCTGCTCGGTTTGCTGAAACCGAGCACGGGGACCGTACGCTTGCTGGGTCGCCCGCCTCGCCGGGGCAACAGCGCGATTGGCTACGTGCCCCAGCATCGCGTGCTTGAAGCGGATTTAGCCCTGCGTGCACGCGATGTGGTCGGTTTTGGCCTGGATGGAAACCGCTGGGGTACGGGGTTTCCAAGTCGCAAACGGGATGCCGTTATTGATCAGGCTCTGCAAGAAGTGGATGCCTCTGCCTTCGCTAATGCGCCCGTTGGGCAATTGTCAGGTGGAGAGCAACAACGGCTGTTAATCGCACAGGCGCTTTTAACCAATCCTCGCCTCTTGCTGCTCGATGAGCCTCTGGCGAATCTGGACATCAGCCATGAGCAGGAAATTGTCACTCTCATTAGCCGCATTTGTCGCACACGCAGGGTCGCCGTCATGCTCGTCTCGCATGATGTTAATCCACTACTCCCTATTGTGGATCGCGTCCTCTATATGGCAAAGGGACAGAGCACCATAGGGACACCAGACGATGTGATTACGAGTGCGACCCTTACCCACTTGTATGGCTCACCTGTTGAGGTGGTGCAGGCACTGGGTCGTGTGTTCGTGGTCGGAGCGGAGACGTAATGCCGCAAGTGTTCGAGTTTGAGGATTACGTTTCTCTTTCTCAATCTTCTTCAGGAAAGTGACTATGTTCGACATTTTGCAACTTTCGTTCATTCAAAATGCCTTCATCGCAGGGACCTTCATCGCAGTGGTTGCGGCCATTATGGGCTACTTTGTGATCGTGCGCGGTTTGACTTTCGCGGGACACGCAATGCCTAATATCGGCTTCGCTGGTGCGGCGGGAGCGGTCCTCGTAGGTGTTGATCCCGTTATTGGATTGCTCACGTTCACCATTGCCGCGGCTCTCGCTATTGGTCTGCTGGGCAAAGCACTCCGTGAGCGCGATATCACGGTCGGTATTCTCATGACCTTTGCCCTCGGCCTTGGCATCCTCTTTCTCTCGCTGTATTCCGGCTATGCGGAACGCGTCTACAGCATTTTATTTGGACAAATCGTGGGTATTAGTCAGACCAATGTTCTGGTCACAGCGGTGTTCAGTGTGATAGCGGTAGGAGTGCTTCTGGTGCTCTTCCGCCCACTCGTGTTCAGTTCATTCGACCCGGAGGTTGCAGAAGCTCGCGGTGTCCCTGTAAATGTACTCTCCTTTGTCTTTCTGATCCTGGTCGCCATCACGGTTTCGATCTCGGTGCAGATCATCGGTGCCCTTCTCTTTTTTACCCTTCTCATCGGACCTGCGGCTACAGCGATGCGGCTCCTTCAGCGACCGCTCTGGGTGATTGTAGCTGCCGTGGTACTGGGGATATGTTACGTCTGGGTGGGCATTTTTCTGGCGGCTAATGGCACCTGGTCGGTGAGTTTTTATATCGCTACGCTCTCGTTCGGCGTCTATCTTCCGATACGTCTCCTCTCACCACTGTGGATAGGACAGCGGGCAAGAAAGAGTACCGCTTTGCAACAAGTTGGTTCCGCTCCTTCTAGCAGCGTGGTCGCCCAAAGGAATCAGGAGCAGCGAGCGAAAGTTGAGACGACAGGACGTATACAAGGTACGTCTCGCTAAGAGTACCTATGGGAGGTTTGTGATGTTCGCACTCTTTCACTATGATTTCGTACAGAATGCCTTTCTGGCAGGAACGGTTGTTGCGATAGTGACGGCTGTTATGGGCTACTTCGTGGTCCTGCGCGCTCAAGCATTTGCTGGAGAAGCACTTGCCGATATCGGATTCGCGGGCGCGACGGGAGCCGCACTCCTCGGCATCAGTTCACTCCTTGGCATGTTTGGCTTAATGTTACTGGCTGCACTCGGAATGGGAGCATTGGGTGAGCGGGTACGTGGACGAGATGTCGAAATCGGTATGGTACTCTCGTTTGCCCTCGGTCTCGGCGTCCTGTTCCTCAGTGTCTACGTTCAACATGGGGCGAATGCAAATGCGGGAGTAGGAGTGCTCTTCGGCTCGATCTTGAGTGTGACGCGCAGAGATGTTCTGATTAGTCTTGGCACTGGTATTGCAACTCTACTCGTGCTCGCGTTTCTGTTCCGTCCCTTGCTGTTTGCATCAGTTGATCCAGAGGTAGCCCTGGCTCGCGGAGTTCCAGTACGTCTGCTCTCAATGGTGTTCCTCCTGTTACTCGCTATTACAACAGCCCAGGCTGTACTGGTCATCGGAGTCTTACTCGTCTTCGCATTGCTGATTGCCCCTGCTGCCACTGCAGAACACCTTACTCATCGTCCACTTACGGCGATTATCCTCTCCGTAATCCTGGGGTTATTCTTCACATGGGGAGGACTAATTCTAGCCTTTGTTGGGACGGGGCGTCATCTGCCAGTAAGCTTCTACATTTCGGCTCTAGCCGCTCTCTCCTACTTCGCCTCGATTATCGTCAACCGTGTGCGTTCACCACGTCGCTATACGTCAGTTTCACATCCTAACCGCGAACAGATTTCACCTGTGAATGATCGCTCATCGATAAAGGTCTAAAGCGAAGATGAGACTCTAGTAGCCATACTGCGTATAACAAGCGAGGATTGGGATCTCACTCCGAAGGATGAGGAGCCAAGGATCAGGGTTGATAAAATGCGAGGATTGTGAAACATTGTAGACACCCTTTCTATATGATACAATGTATCATTGTAGAAGAACTGCGAAGATACGAGAGAGTAAATACGCATCTTCATCAAGCAAACCACACCATGAAATGATCTGTTCTGTCTCAACGTGAGTTGTTGAACAATAATCCGACATGGTAGACTTATAAAAAGAAGATGACCGGAGACTAATTACTGCCTGGTCGCTACAAGCCAGCCTTCTAGCAGAGAGGTTCGAGAGAGATCAAAGAGAAGGTTGCAGTTTCACACGCCCTCGATGAAGAGGTGCGTCCAGAAAGAGAGTGGTATACGTGATAGAGGAAGAAATTTATGCGGCCTTCGATGAGGTAAGTCAGCGCAATACACGCCCTCGACGACTTATTGCGGCCCGTCTGGTGGAGCTTGCCAATAGTGGGGCCGACTTCACCACCGATGAATTGTGGCAGGAACTGCGCAAGATAGAGCCAGGCTTGGGACGAGCAACAGTTTTTCGTTCAGTGGAAAAGCTGGTCAATATGGGACTATTAAATCGTGTCGAATTTGCCGATGGCACGCATCATTATCGTGTCTGTGGTGGCAATCATCATCATCATCACCTGACCTGTACACAGTGTCATCGCGTCGTTGAGGTGGATGTCTGCCTTCCCGACGACCAGTTCAAAACGATTGGGAAGCAGGCGAACTTTGCTATTGAGGGCCACTCGTTGACGATCTTTGGTCGTTGCGAGCAGTGTCGTTTGAATTCTTAAAGGAGATTCTGAGATTCTTATGAGCGATACAGTAATCGAGGAGCAGCAAGCCGCTCCTGATTTTACTCTTCCTGCCGTGGGAAGTGATGATGCCAGTTCCTGGTCATAAAGAGACATTTATAGGACTTCAAGAGAGGCAACTACTGTCTCTCTTGAAGTCCTACATCTTCTTACGGTTGAGACTCTTCTCGCTTCTGTTGCGCCAGTGCCTCTTGAACTTCCTTCAAGAGGTGACGCATCGGCGTGGTAGAGGACTGCCCGGTCGTCAGCACTATTTGCTGCAAGGCATGCCGATAGGCTGTCTGCAACGCCTCTTCCTGCACGACTGCAATATCAGGGATTACCCCCTTTCCCTCCCAGTTCTCGCCTGTGAGAGGGTTCATAGCACGTCCTACAGAAACTCGTAGCTCAAAATGAGCATTGAGTTGGTAGACATCGATCAAATGAGCCGCCCCGACCGTTGTTTCTCCCACAATCGTTGCGCGATTGAGCCGCTGAAGGTCGTAAGCTAGTTCTTCACCTGCTGATGGAGTTCTGGCGCTTGTCAGGACATACACTGGTTTGTTGAGATAGCGTTTCCCGGAAAGAAAGGGAAAGGTCCAGTACTGCTGTATGGTATTGTCAGCACGGCTATACACATCACAGAGATGGATGGGTTCTGACCCAAAAAAGTAGCTACAGAGAAACGCTACCCCTGTTGGAGCCCCACCTGTGTTCTCGCGGATGTCAATGATGAGGGCATTCGTGTTGGAGACAAACGCCATAGCGGCGGCGATGGTTGGAGCCGTTTCTTCTGCTTCCTCAATCGCGGTAAGCTTCAGATAGCCAACATTGCCTGCAAGCCGCTCCACCTGTTGGAACCCGTAGTTATCCAGTGCTGCTTCAGCCCAATAGGTTGCCATCGCTTCAGGGTCCGTATACAGGTTGGTACGTGGCGGTTGCGGCTCCACATGATAGTCTATACGCAAATGCTTATCATGACTGATATCACGCATCTGGTTCGTGATCGTCATACAAAGCGCTGCCGCATTCGTGAGATGATCATAGGTATCCTGTTGGAGGTGCAGACGAAGTTGTGCTGCCATCTGCGCACCAAGCGATGGAAACACATAGAGCTGTTCAAGGTGCTCAGCAATTTTCTCGACAATCTCACGACAGAGCGTGGTGTCAATAGACAGATGATCGGGCATATGGAGACTCCTTTTGTCTTCTAAAAACGGAGGGGTGCTTGCTTTGAACAAGAGTAACAAGGAAGGATGACAATGCGAGGGGAGGATACATCAAAAGAAAGCTTCTGAAAGAGGTAATGTGATTTGGGCGCACACGCTACCCACCGTCGTCTCGCACGTCGGGTCTGAAGAAAAGATGATATGCGTGTCCTCGACTTCGGTTGCCAAGCGAAGGGAGGAGGCACGATTTGTTGTGAAAGAGTATGGTATTGTAGTACTCTTATCTTAGCTTATCTTCAAGAAGAAATCAAGGAGTAATACTGAGCTTATGACTATCAATTTGATAGACCTGGCGGCTACAGAAAGGGTAACTTTATCCTTTCCAGTATTTCTAAAAACTCAAAAAAACAAGGAGCAGGCATGAAAACAACACATCTCTTTAGCGAAAAACAGATGGCGCTGTTCCCAGGTATCGACGCACAACTCTTTCCAGGTGAGCAACTCATGGTGATGCGTGTGCAGTTAGAAAAAGGCGCTATTGCCACTACTCACTTTCATCATCATGAGCAGATGTCTCTTGTGTTACAAGGCGAGATGGAGTTTACTATAGGGGAAGAGAAGAAGACGCTTAATGCAGGGGAGGTCGTCTTGATTCCTGGTGATATGACACACTCCGCTACCGCGCTCGTCGAGAGCGAGATAATCGAGGTGTTTACTCCGGTACGTGATGACCTTGTGCAGAGGTATACCCATGTTTAACACTGAGATCGAGTCAATGCCGCGTGCATCGCTGCGGAAGCTTCAGGATGAGCGACTGCGCAGCATCATGAGCTACGTGTACGAAAAGGTTCCTTACTACCACGAGACGCTCGACCGCATCGGAGTGAAGCCGGGCGATATTCAATCGGTAGAGGATTTGCCAAAGCTACCCTTCACCAAAAAGCAAACTCTGCGCGACTACTATCCATTCGGTCTATTAGCCGTGCCTCGCGAGGACCTGATGCGTATCCACGCGAGCAGCGGCACCACAGGCAAACCAACCGTTGTCTGCTACACCAAAAATGATATCGATGTATTCGCCGAGGTCAACGCCCGCTCTCTTGCTGCGGCTGGTGCAAGACCAGGTATGATTCTCCACAATGCCTATGGCTACGGGCTGTTCACAGGTGGTCTCGGTATCCATTACGGCGGCGAGCGACTTGGCATGACAGTTGTTCCCGTATCGGGCGGAGCAACACAACGTCAAGTAACGCTCCTCCTCGATTTCAAGCCCGAGGTGATCTGCTGCACTCCTTCATACGCCCAGACGCTGGGTGACGAGTTCAAAAAGCGCGGCATCTCTCCACAAGAGATCAGCTTGAACATTGGTCTACTCGGCGCTGAACCCTGGACGGAGACAATACGCGTCGCCGTTGAAGAGAGTCTCGGTATCAAGGCGACCAATATTTACGGCCTCAGTGAGATCGTTGGCCCAGGGGTCTCGCAAGAATGCATTGAGGCCCGCGCTGGCAGCCATATCTGGGAAGATCACTTCTATCCCGAAGTCGTAGACCCTGACACAGGAAATCCTCTGCCCGATGGAAAAGAAGGTGTGTTGATCTTCACTCACCTGACCAGAGAAGCCATGCCCATGCTACGCTACTGGACAGGTGACATCACTTACCTGACGCACGAATCATGCGCCTGCGGTAGAACACACGTGCGGATGGGACCGATCCGAGGTCGCTCCGACGACATGCTGATCGTGCGTGGTGTCAACCTCTATCCAACTCAAGTGGAAGAGATACTCAAGGGCGTTCCAGAAGTGGCTCCACACTACCTTGTCGTGGTCAAGCGAGAGCAAATATTGGATGAGGTCGAGGTCAAGGTAGAGGTGACAGAAGAGGTGTTTCGTACCCTTGGTCAGGATATCCTGTCTGACGAAGTGGTCGAAGCAGACCACGTAATGCACGCACTGCGCAACAAGATTGGGTATATGATAAAAGATACTCTAGGTCTATCCCTCAACGTGGTTTTGATGGCTCCAGGAACCATTCCTAGAAGCGAGGGTGGCAAGTTGCGACGCGTGGAAGACCTGAGAAACCCTTAGGTTCTCTTACGGTCCTTCTCCTCCTTTCTCACATAAGAAATGGGTCAGATGACACGCTGATAATGGTATGTATAGGCATATACTCTGTGCATACAACAGGTAGCTAATCCATTTCTTATTATTCTAGGAGGAAGTATGGCTCGTAATCTTTATCGCTTCTACCTCTACGCTGTCTATATTGCATTGTTAATCTTTGCTGCCATCGCTGCTGGACAACTGTTAGGAACAGTGCTTTTGTTGACTCCGCTTCGAGCCAACTACGATGCTGTTCCCAACCAGGCAAGGATTGTACAAGCGGTGGTATTCGCACTTGTCTCATGGATTATTGCTGGTTTACTGGGTGGATTGCACTACTGGCTCATTCGACGGGATATACAGAGTGACCCTGCGGCTGGCACCAGCGCAATTCGCTCGTTCTTTCTCAACATCACGGAGGCTATTGGGATTGCTATCGCAGTTCCTGTTGTAGGGTTTTTTGTGCTTGGACCGCTTGGACTAAATGCACAGTACAATGTTGTTAGTGCCGCGTCTTTTGCTCTTCCTGCCCTTGCTCTTGTCGCGGTTCTCGAACTTGAACGCAGACGAACACAGGCGGGACCAGGAGCAGCAATGGCATTTCAACGCCTGCATTTCTATGGTGTGCAACTCCTTTTTCTCCTCTTTCTCTCCTCATCATGGCAGAGTTCCGCGAGGCCATTGATAGATGGTATCCTACTTGGTGGCAGAGGGTTACATGAGGTTTGTAGCAGTAACAGTGGAGACTGCCCAAACTACAATCTGTTCTTCTTAGCTGCAAGTATCCTCTGGTTCGTGTTATTCTGGGTCGGCTACGGTTGGTTGATAAGACGTGACAAATCTGCTGTGCTTCGCTTCATTCTCCACTTTTTCAGCCTGGCCGTTGGAGTTGGCTTCATTTTGACCAGCGTCTATCGAGCAGCGACTCTTGCTCTCCTACCATCTTTTGGGACAGCAATTCATTTTAGAGATGTTGTAGGTCCTGGAGCACAATACAATTTTGCCTCTTTTCTCACTCTTGGCATACTTGTGATAGGTGTTTACCATCTCTGGCTCAGTATGGCCTCAAGACAAGGCTTGATCGAACGGAAGACGATGCACTCAACCGAATATGCTATTGCGGCTGTTCTCTCGGCTATCGCCTTCTGGTGGGGCAGCGCCTATGTAATGTATAACACACTTCAGCGTTTAACCGCCGCCGCTCCTGATGCTCGCTCCTGGATCACCAGCATAGCCCTTATCGTTGCGGGCATAGGATATATTCCGCTTGACCTCTACCTATGGCGGCGCAACAATAGTGATCCGAACTCTGCTGCTGGACCGCGACGTGGCTTTGTACTTGCTGTGCTTGGTGGTGGTATCCTGGCCCTTGCTATTGGAGGCGCGTCCGCACTCTACGCCTGGGCAACATCACTCTTCGGCTCACCGATTTCTAACTGGCAACAGGTCGCACAGATAGGACTGTCAGCTTTTGCTGTGGGTGTCATCATTGTAGCTGTCTACCTGCAAACCACTATTCGTGAGCACCTCTTGAAAGTCTCGACGAAGCGGCCTGCTCCTGCCGTCCCAGCATCAGTTCCGAGTGTTTCTGTCGTACCAGCAAAATTCTTCACTCTAGAAGATGTCCTGGATGAATTGCTGGTTGGCAAGATCACGCGAGAAGAGGCGGCTGCACGTATTCGCTCACTAGACAACACGCCTGTGAGCGCGAGTAACCATGTGTCGTAGACAAAGCATACCACAAACACAGCCTCTCCACTACAAAGGAGAGGCTGTGTTTGTGGTATGCTTTGTCTACGACGAACAATCGTTGTTGCATTATTGGAAGGAGAAGTCTCACCATGGCAGAACCCTTTGAGTACATCTCTCATGCCCACCTCGTCTATAAAGATGGCTACCGCAATGCCTATCTCGGCGAGGTACCAGAGCCAGTCGTCTACGGTGTTCAAGGCAAATTGCGCGAATACTATGGAGCGAAAGAGGGACCACCCGTCGCCTCAACTCTCGATCACATCGTTGCCGCCGTCGCTGGCTGAATGTACGGCACACTTGCCGGTGCCCTGTCAGGGCGCAAAATCCCTTATGACCGTCAGAAGTTCACTGCCACCGTCGATGGGCGCATCGTCGGTATTGGCAAAACCATTCGCATCGAGTCGATAGCAATCCACTACGATCTCACCATTCCACCAGAGTCGCGCGAGGCTGCCGAACGCGCACTCAAAGTACACCCCGAAGGCTGTCCCGCACATCAAAGCGTCAAAGATGCTATCACCATCACCTGGAATGCAACCCTTCACATTGGCGACGAAGTTGTCACATTAAACAGTGATACGGCAACAGCTTAGAGATAGAGCGCGGGACACATAAAACAGTCAGGGCTACCTTCGTGGTTGCCCTGACTGTTTTAAATGCAACTCCCTGTTTATATAGTGGCAAAATTAGCATGCCAGAGGTAGTCCCTCTGCATAAATTGTTCCTCGAAGTCGAGGCGGCGGTAGACGTTGTATCCTTGCTGTGTAGCTTGCAGACATGCATGGCTATAGCCACGCATGCGAGCTTCTAACAAAGTCGCCTGAGTAATTGCTGTACCTAACCTTTGGCCGCGAGCGGCAGGCACTGTGCTAACATCGTAGATGCCCGCTATACCTTCCGCCAACAGCAGCGTTGAAGAGGTAACAGGCTCCCCATGTAGATAGCCCACGTAGTGAAGGAGCGGCCCTTCTGGATTGAAGCCGAGCATTGTGTACGCATCGAAGTAAATTTGTGCGCGGACTGGAGATGTTGCGAAAAAACCTGCAGCCGTTGCCTGATACCATCTATCAAAGCTTGTTTTGTCGTGAACACATTCAATGACAAGATCAGGCAACACAGGTGGCTTCAAGGAGAGCTTTGACAGATCAACCGCCATATGTGGCTCCTCTAAAACCAGCTTCAACCCGCTCGCTTCTAGATAGTGGCCTAGATCAGAAGGTCGCGTCGATGGCAGGATGTGCCACATGAGCGGCAGATTTAACGCGTCGAAGTAAGCCAAAGTAGCCTTAACTTTGGCAACGACATCAGAAGTCGTTATCTGTGTGCGCAGGACTGTATTCCAATGATGCAGTGTGCTGCTTATTAAGCAGGTGATTTCGGGATTAACTTGTAGCTCCATATAGGGCAACTGGGAAAAACATTTGAAATATGCGAAATAGTTCGCCTCCATCGCAGCATGCAAGTCCGCAGCATCCTTGAAAATAGTAGTCATCTCCGTATTCCCGCTCAGCATAGAAGACATGGATTAACTCTCCACGCCCAGCGTACCAGCTTTAGGGCTTGATGCGTCCTTTGTCGTATCGCTGGAACTGTCTACCTTCGCGCTAACTTCTTCTGAAGATTCAGCGTCCTTGGCTGTTGAGGTTCGCTCCAACTTTTGTGCTTGAACTCCTGGCCTACCACGATGGCGCAGGAAAAGGATGATGCTGGCACTTATTACAGCAATAGCCGTGAGCAGATGGACAAGGTTGAAGGGTGTGCCTGGGAAGAACCAGGAATCGGTACGCAAAAACTCTATGAAGAAGCGGCCCAGGGGCGACCAGATCAAGAACATCAAAAAAAGATCGCCATCTTTTAGACGCTTCTCGAAGCGTCGTGATATCCAGAATAAGAGCGCAAAGCCAATTGCGTCCCACAGCATCTCGTAAAGAAAGAGCGGGTGGAAACGCACACTTTCGGGATAGGCCGACAGGTTATTGTAGGGCGCGATACGGTGTTCTGAGTCGATTCGTAATCCCCAGGGTAATGTTGTCGGAGGCCCATAAAGTTCCTGATTGACAAAGTTTCCCAGGCGACCAATGGCCTGTCCTACCAGAAGTCCGAGGCCAATGCCATCAAAATAGGGGAGGAATGGGAGCCTGCGACGACGCATGTACAAAATAAGTGCGATGCCCCCGAAGATAAACGCTCCATAAATATGAATGCCACCACGCCATATCTGTAAGATTTCGATAGGATGGGCAAGATACTCGCCTAGACCGTTAGGGCCGCGTGGTGACTGAATAAATACGTAGTAGAGGCGAGCGCCAATGATAGCTGGAATGAGAACCCACAGCAACATATCCCAGATCGTGTCGGGATTTTGTCCACGGCGAGCTACGTAACGACTCGCAACAAGGGCAGCTACGAAGATAGCCGTTGTCATAATCAGGCCATACCAATGAAGGGCGAAAGAGCCTATCTGTATAAGGATAGGGTTGATTGGTGGATACATATTCGGTTCCTATTCTAGGTATCCTAAGTCGCGGAGACGGCGGTATACCTGTGGCTCATTGTACTCATCTGTTTCTTCTGTTGTTGTGTCTGCGCTGCTGATGTGGCTCATGAATGTCCGCAAACGTTCCTGCATCGCCTTCATCTGCTCAGGTAGTATATCATGCAAGTTCACATTTTCGTTGGGATCATCAAAAATATCGTACAGTTCTGCGTCGTTATCGTTTGCCTGAATGAGCTTGTAGCGATCATTCCACAGCGCATAACGCGGCTGATCGCAATGTCTCGTCTGTATTAAATCTGGCCGACGACGCTGTATCACGTTCAAGAGATTCTGCGGCGTGACCCCCATTGCAAAGATACTACTGTGGTCAGGGTCGCTACTTTGGGCCAGTGTTAGCGATTGTTCAAACTCTGTTCCCTGATCGGCTGCGGTTAGCGCGGTATGAAATATGCGACGAGTCGAAACAACCTGCTCTAGTGTTGAACCGCGAGGAAAATCACCACTTGGATCGCGGATGATGAGTGGTACATGAACGAGTTCGTTGTAGAGCGAGATGCTGTGTCCCATGAGTTGTTTCTCGCCGAGATGCTCTCCATGATCGGCGCACACGATGAGCAATGTGTTATCCAGGGCACCACTGGTGCGAAGCTTTTTGAGAAACGCTCCGACCAACTCATCCTGGTTTGCAACCTCGGCATTGTACATGCCGTCGAGCGTTTCCTTGTGCTCTTTATTCATCACGCTTGTGAGCGGAGCCAGCCAGCCGAAGACATCACTATTGAACTGGCGAAGATAGCGTTGCGCTGCCTTACTGTGCTGTACCTGGGGCGCGAACCGCTCCGTAAAGCGCGATGGTGGATGGTAGGGCATGTGTGTTCCCATCAGATTAATGAAGCTAAAAATGGGTTGACCCTCCTCTATCCCCTTGCGCTCAACGTGAAGCTTTGCCGCATCATTCAAAGCCTTCGCCGTGTTGCCTTTGAAACTGAGCGCGGTCTGCCAGAGAGGCGCCAGCAAAGGATAGAACGAAAGGTCCAGCAGTAGATCCGAATGGGCGAAGAAATCCTGTATTGTAGTAACACTTGCGGCCAGCATACGTTTGAAGTGCCGTCGGTAACGGTCAAATATACTAAGATTCGTTCTGGTCTGGTTGGGCCGTGATGTCATCCAGCCACTGTAGTTCAAAAAACTCTGGAAACCGCGATGTAATCCTGTGTTGACGACGCCAATCAGCGGGTTATTGCAAAAGCCAGCCGTGAAGTAACCGTTACTAGCGAGTCGCTCCGACAGAGTAGTTAGCGTGTCTGGAAGTTGTGATGATGCATGCAACATGTTATGGCGACCAGGATACAAGCCAGTAAACATCGACGTGTGTGAGGGGACCGTCCACTGCGCGGCAGAGAAGGCATGACGAAAGAGCGTTGCGTCTGCCGCCAGCTCGTCGAGATATGGCGATGTTTCTGAAGGATGTCCATAGCATGAGAGACGGTCAACGCGCTGCGTGTCAAGCACAAGTAGCACGATATCGGGACGTGCGGTCAAGGTATAGCTCCTTTTGCCTCCGATTGAGATGATATCGAGGCACCATGTTAAATTCATGCTCTTCGAGAGAAAGATGGAAACAAGTAGGACATATGACACTCATCATTTAGCCCGTTGCTCTGTACACTGTAAGCAGGCTACAAGTTAGTAGCAAGCTAACATATGCGATTATGTTTATTGTTCGATATGCGTTTCTGCTTTAGAAAAAATGCATACAGAAGGAGTCCGCTATATGTTACATTCACCTCCACCACCCATACCACGTTGTGATTGTTGTGGTTTGTCCACCAATCCACACATGGGCGAGAATTGTCCCCGCTGCGGCTATCCGATCAGTGTACAAAAAGAAGAACAGTTCTTAGAACATTGGATTCGTGATCTTCAGCGTGTTACAACCTATGGTGGCGCACAAGCAACCGTTACTAATCTACTTCAGCGGTATAGGATGCGTCTCGGTGTTCTTCGGCAGCAAAAATATGCCGTTGCGCAGCAACCGAACTCCCCAACTATAGCATCTCCCGAACCAGTTGCGCAATCTCCGGTGCAAAATGCTCCCAGCGCACCGAAGTTACCTGCGAATGTATCAGCCGCTCCCACTATGATCAATTCAACGAATGTATCGTCTGTAGCCCCTGCAGCCCCTGCAGCCCCTGCATCACCTATTCAATCAGGTCGGCCTGCTGCACGCCGTATCTTCTCATTGCAATCATTTCTTGCTGAACAACCTATTAATATTGTCTCATCGCTTGGCGCATTTCTCATTCTCATAGGCTCTCTTAGCTTTGTTGTCACCACGACAAACCTTTTTCTTTCCTTCCTTGTCGTACTCATCGTGCATGCCATCTTTGCTGCGGTTGGTTTTGTTTTCAGTCGCTTTCAAAGTTTCCGATTCATTGCTCGCGTCTATACCGCCATTTTCGCTCTGCTCGTTCCATTGGTTGGCTTCTCCGGCTACAGATTAGTTTCAGACCATCTCGTACAAATTCCAGCCTCGACGGTTGTAGCTATTGCCGCTGCTTACGCTGCTATCGTCTATGCCGTACTCGCAATCTCTCAGCAGTTTCGACCGTTCGGCTACCTCTCTGTCGTCGCGCTGGCACTTGCAGACCTTGCAGTTGCCTTTTCACTTCACCTCAGCTACTGGTGGTGGCCTGCTATGTTGATGCCGCTCGCCTTCGCCTCTCTGGTCTCCGCACAACGTATCTCGCCACGACCTTTTAGCGGTACCGCTGCCGTGTTGCGCGAACCGGTGCGCGCACTCCTGTATGCATGCATAGCTGTTCTCATCTCAGGCGTCTTCTGCACGTCCGTCTACTCTCTTTCGCTCGATGTTTTTGTACGGCCATCCAATGAGGTACGTTTTTCGATAGCAAGCATGACGCTGCTCTTACTGACATGGACCTGCCTCTTCCTATGGTTAACAAAGCACGTCAAGTGGCTATCGGTTGTTCCGTACCAATTCCTGGGTTGTGTCATAGCTTTTGCCTATGTCTTTGAATTTCACCAGATTGGGTACGCACTCGCATTCACTGCTGTTGCTATCTTCTATCACGGACTCAGCCTTTTCGCTCGACAATTTCTACAACGCTTCAGCAGCCTCAGGGTGCATACAGAGGGAATTGTGCTTGCACTTGTGAGCCTTGTGCCGTTCATAGTTTCGCCGCTCTTGCCGTTGCAACTCTTCAGCTATGCTTGGCCTTACATTGCGTCCAGTACACATTTCTCTATGACAGGAGAAACTATTCCAGGGTTAGCCGCTGTTCTAATCGGCTTTGTACTCACTATCAGTATTCTCTTTCGTCACACAGGACCACGAAAAACGCCCGACTCTGCACAAACCGCTTGGAGATGGCTAGCGCTGCTCAGTGGCTTTTTGCTCACGTGGGCATATAGCTTGCTAGTGCTGTCGCTACATGTTGCGCCTGTCTGGTGCTTTTTTGGCTTGACGCTTGTCTTTGTTGTAGCTACTGTAGGAGTACGTCGTGGAATAAATGCATCGTGGGCAAGCCCTTTAGATATATTGACACTCTGTGAAGTCGCGCTTACACTCGCGTTAAGCCCTGGTCAAAACCTGGATAGTATCCTGTCCCTTTTACTCTTTTTTACTACACTCTCTTATTGTGTAGTGCTATACCAGCGACGCCAGAATTGGCTCTTCCTACCGCTTGTCTTTTTGGCGTGTGCCATGCCTCTACTGCTTGTTCGTCCTCGCGTCATGCTGAGTATTAGTGCGCTGCTACCATTGGTATGTGTGCTTGTGCATTTATTCGTTACCAGGAGAGTGTCGCGTGTTAGTACCACTGCCAATACTTCCCCGAATCTAGCGGCGATACTGGCATCCACTTTTGTCTGGGAATGGCCTCTTCTGCTGATCGGACTACTCTGCGGAGCTACGGTTTGTCTCACAGATTCCATCACACCTGTAAGTACAGTACAAATCTGGTTCGGCGTAACATTCCCCGTTGCGCTGGAGATGGCTGGCTTATCGCTCATCTGGTATATATGTGCCGCGCTCGTTCGTGTCAAATGGTGGCTCGTCTTTGTGGTCGGCTTTGCTGTCGCTGGCCTGCTTCTCCCTAACAATTCCTTCTGGGCGTTGGCTTGTTTAGCACCTATAGCTGCCCTACTAGCACTTGGCATCAGTCGGTTGACTGATAAGGTGTGGGTACTTCCACTCTACACTGTCGCGGTACTTGCTGCCGTTATGATGGGGCTTGCTGGTTATGGTCGTGCGGGACAGGGTGGACAACTTTCTGCCGCAACATGGATATTACTGGGCTTTTCCGCGCTCATCTACCTCATAGGCGTGATAGAAGACATTTCGTTGTTCTTGTGGCTTGCGCCATTCTTTGCTACATGGTCGGTCTACGATTCTGCTTTGCTGAGTGACCTTTACCGCCCGCCTGTCGTCGCGCTACTATGTGCGGCAAGCGGTGTTAGTATTGGCTGTCTCAAGTTTGCTACGAAGTTCTTTACGCTCAAGAAGTATACCCTGTTACGTTTCGCGCTGCCCTTCTATACAACAGCACTGGCAGCCGCGATTCTCACGGGTGTCTACGGCACGCTGGATGGCATCAATAATCCTTTCTACGGAGCTATCCCTGATGCGCTCCTTGTCTACGCCGTAGTTGCGTATGGTGTCTTACTCTTTGAACGTCAGCCGAGGTGGCTACTCTTAGTCGCAGCTTTCTCCATTTGGGGAACACTGTTGGCGGTTCAAACAACAGCCTATTATGTGCTTGGTATCGGTCTAATGGCAGGGCTTATTGGCCTCATCTTGAGTCGTATGGTACATTTGCAAGCATCAAACCCTACAACAACACCATTGCAGAATGGGCTGGTGAAGTTGACCTGGGCCTGGCCGTGGTATGCTACTATGCTTGTTGCTGCTGCTCTGATAGGTGCCTGGCAGATGTTGCCCATAACTCAACAACCTGTAGTGGGTTTTGTGGAATACGCTCTGTTCACATTTATCGTGCTGACTTTTATTGTGATGCTGGTAGAGCGACGACCAGAGATGCTCTTGTTTCCTGCGATTCTAGCTGCATGGGCCATTTCGCAAATACACTGGAACCTCTGGCAGCAGATGATCGCCTATAGCGTTCTCTGCGTGCTCATTTTTGCCACGCGCTACATATGGCGTGTTCTTCGCTCTGCCACACAAGGGCTATCGCCGACAGTGTTGCACAGCGTTCTCGGCCTGGGCGGTCAGGTCTGTGTGGTGCTCGCGATTATCGCGCAGGGTGGTCTCTTCGCGGAGACTGGACCGCTGGCACATGTTGGTGCTGGTTCACTGTTTGTCCTGGCTGCCCTTCTCTTCTGGTATGGGTTGATGCAGCCTGTGAAACTGCAATGGTCTAACTATGGCGCGGGTCTGCTCCTCTCCCTTGTCGTCTCATGGGAACTCTCGGCGTTCCGACAGACGCACCTGGATTGGCTCACTCTGGCACCAGCAACGTACCTCATCGTCATTGCACCATTTCTCTCCCGGAATCAGAGTGTACCCCAGCATCATCGTGTCGGACAGCTTTGTTCCATTCTCGGTTCCGCCTTGTTGTTGCTACCTTCACTGTGGCTGAGTTTCAATCAGGACAACTTGCAGCCTACGCTCATTCTAGCAGGCGAATCGCTAGTCCTCTTGCTGCTGGGTGTTGGAACACGAGTGCGATTTTTCATCCTAAGCGGTGCTGGTCTTATCGTGATCAGTGCGATGCATGCCCTGTTCCTCCCATCTTTGGGGATTCCACCTTCTCTGGCGCTGACGATTATGGGTGTGACATTACTGATCATAGCAACCGCGCTCAGCCTCGCTCGACATCGGTTACAGGCTGTATGGACGCAACTCGATTAGCATGGGAGGATTGTCCCGTTTATGGTTGCTCCGCGAGCATTGTGATATGATATCTGCCAGCAGGTACCAACAGCGAGTTGTAGTGAACATCGTATGAAGAAGTTGGTATCAGGTAACAGATGGCAATAAACGAAACGAAGATAGAAGCACTCCAAGGAGAGAGAGTTGTATGAACAACAGCCCCGAGCGGTGCAATCAGTTGCGCACACTCCACGATCAGCTTACCAAGCAAATCAAGACTTTGAGAGAAAGCGTGCAAAAAGTAGAGCGAGAGGGTGTTGAGGCTCCCGTCGAGACGATTAACGTTATCAGAAGCCTCGAAAAATCATTGTATACTACTGCGCTTGAACTACAAGAGTGTCCTCCCGAAACGACTAGCACTGCACCCGCACCTTCTCAGCAGCAAGGTAGTACACCATACGCTCCAAGCATACGTCGCTTGTTCCCCGATGCCGAGCAGGGAGATGATGACGAGGGCGACAGCATCGTCGACGAATATTAGCTTACGGACGGATGTCTGACCAGTCAGAAATACTAAAAGGTGAAGCATGGAGATCATAAGAGTTTCCATGCTTCTCTTATGGTCGATTGACGCCTGTTGTGGTATGATTGAAAACGTACATTCTGAGGCTGTGTATGTTCTACACTTGCCTGCTTATCACCTCTGAGTCAAGCATTGCTTCGGAAATCGTAGATACGCGTTCATGGAGAAGAAGGTAAAAGCGAGTATCTACGAGAATTGTACTCCAATAACATCAATAAATGGAGAGCCATATCATATACACAAACGTTATTTCCCACAGCAAGTGATACGGAGAACTTTTCTGTCTTCACCGTAAAAAAATATACTATGCACATACTTGAGAAGAGCTGGTGGCAGCGTCAGAAATGGCCGTAGTAGCTGGTTCGTTCTGCATACTTGAGGAGGGACTGACTCATGGAGCTTTCATTACGACTGGATACACTGGGTTTGGTGGATATGCGCTATCTGCGCTCGCGAGAACGATATCGTGACTGGCCTCAATTTCTGCTCCTTGCGGCATCGCGGCAGGCAAGGATCATGGCGTACCTACCACGCGAAGTAGCCGAGCAACTACATCAACAAATCCTGGATGTAGAAGCCAAAATAGGTCTGGATGTCAGCCTGGATGACGAAGATGAGGAAGAGCGTAATAGCGATGGCTTTCATGCGGAAGAGGTGGAGAGCGAAGAGAGCACAAAGCCGACCGAAAAAGAGAGTAGTGTATTTTCTCCTGCTTTTGCTCAAGCTCTCAAGCAATTGAATGAACTGGCCCGCCAGCGACTGCCCGATGCAAGTACAAGTGGAAGTCAAGGAAGTGGAGACTTAACGTCAGAAGAGACGGTAGGCGATGAAGAGGATGCACTGGAACAGTTGCAGGATGCTTTCGTGCAGATGATGGAGGTTGTGCGCGAGCTTGCGGAAGAGATGTCAACAGACGCTCTCAAGCTCACTGGCCGCTTTAAGTGTGGGCGTACCAAGATTGATTTCTTCCTTCCCCAAACAGTTGATGACGACGATGACGATGACGAGATACAGATAGAGATCGAAGGAGAGGGAGTCCTGCAGGTCGAACTGACTCTGTTACTGCAACTCTTCGAGGAGGGGCGCACCAGAATTGATGATGTACCTGCGGTAGAGCTACAACTCGATGTAGACGACTTCGAGCGATTACATGAAACACTCGATCTTGCACTCGACAGAGATCGGACTAGCCGTCGTCGTCGCTAATCAAAAGCATATCCTGGCGATGTTAGTATAGAAGAGAGGACAGCAGATATACTATGACACGATCAATCACCATAGAAGACCTCTATCAGATGAAATTCCTCAGCAGACCGCGTATTTCACCTGATGGACAGCGCGTCGCCTTTGTCGAAACCACGGTTGATGAGCGGAAGCAAGAGTATCGTTCATCAATCTGGGTGGCTCCTACGGAAGGAGGCGAGGCAAAACGCTTTACCTCTGGTCCTGCGAATGCGAGTAGCCCTGTATGGTCGCCCGATGGACGCTGGCTTGCATTCGTCTCTGAGCGTGAAAGCGAGTCAACGAGTAAGGGTCAAACGGATAAAGATCAGAAAAAGCTAGGCAAGGGTAAGCCGCAAATCTGGCTCCTTCCAACCGATGGTGGAGAGGCACACCAGCTTACGTTTATGGAGCACGGGACCTCTTCTCCCGTCTGGTCGCCGGATAGTAAGCGCCTGATTTTTAACGCAGAGGTTGGCCCGGCAGATGAGGAGACAGAAGATGGCAAGCCACTTCCCAAGGTGCGTGTCGTTGACCAACTCTGGTATAAACTCGATGGTGTGGGCTTTATCTACGAACGTCGGTCGCACCTCTTCCTTGTTGATGTCAACGGCGGCACACCACAGCAATTGACGGATGGCGATTGGGATGACAGCGATGCGGCATGGTCGCTCGATGGTACGCAGGTCGCTTTTGTTGCGAATCATGCCGAGGACCGTTGGCGCATCCTTGGTGCAGATGTGTACATACTTCCTATCCAGGATGGTAAAGCAGGAGAGTTGCGCTGTCTAACCGATAGTACGCTGTCTTGCGGCTCACCCGCCTGGTCGCCTGATGGCAAAACTATTGCCTTTCTCGCAGCGTACAAAGTTCATTCTGGTGGTCACACCTACCTCTACTCTATCTCGGCGAATGCCGACAAGAGCACCGCAACCTGTCTTTCACAGGAGTTCGAGGGAACTTGTATGGATTGGACGAACAGCGATATTGGTGATGAGCATCTCATGCCCGCCCCTGTGTGGTCGTCTGATGGTACAACCTTGTACACCTTAGCCTCATATCATGGAGCATCACGACTCTTTGCCATACCCGGTAGTGGTGCGGGATCACAACCGCCAACCCTGACTCCTGGTGATGTACATGTACGCGACTTTAGCGTCGATGCTGCTAAAAACAAGATAGCCATGCTCATTGGTGATGCAACACGCCCCCAGGAAATCTTCACACGCTCCACAGAACAGTCGGGCGAGGTGCAACGCATTACCCATTTCAATGATGCGCTCTTTAACGACTTGACGCTGGCAGCACCCGAATACATGTCCTACAAGGGAGCTGATGGTTGGGAGATAGATGGCTGGATACTCAAGCCGCACAACTTCGATCCGACGCAGAAGTATCCGCTCGTCCTGGAAATTCACGGTGGCCCACAGACACAGTACGGCTATGGTTTCTTCCATGAAATGCAAATGTTGGCAGCTCAGGGCTATGTCGTTCTCTACACGAATCCTCGTGGCAGTTGTGGCTATGGCTATGATTTCTCGTTTGCAGTAAATGGAGCCTGGGGCGAGAAAGACTCCACCGACATAATGAACGGTGTGGATGTATTGCTACAACGAGGTTATATCGACGAGCAGCGTATGGGCGTTACTGGTGGAAGCTATGGCGGTTTCATGACCAACTGGCTGATAGGCCATAACGACCGCTTCAAAGTAGCGGTCACTGATCGTTGTGTCACCAATCTGGCGTCAATGTTTGGTTCAAGCGATGTCGGCTGGGATCTGGGTTACGACAACCTGAACACGACGCCATGGGAGGACCTTGGGAAATACATGCACATGTCGCCAATCAACTATGTGCAGAATATCAAAACACCACTCCTCATCATTCACAGCGAACAAGACCTGCGCTGCCCCATCGAGCAGGCTGAACAACTCTTTGCAGAACTCAAGTGGATGGGACGCGAGGTACAACTGGTGCGCTTCGAGGGGCAAAGTCATGGCCTTTCGCGAGGAGGCCATCCCCACTCGCGTCTTGAGCGCCTGCGTCACATCAAGGGATGGTTCGAGAAGTATCTGAAGCAGTAGAATGTATATGAGGTGGATGTTGAGGCATGCCTCAACATCCACCTCATATACATTCTACTGCCTTATAGTTTGAGCATTCCAATTTTATTACCTCCAGCTTCAGTGAACCAAAGGGTATGATCTTTGCTCATCACGACTCCTAAGGGAAAGCTGCCTGCTGTGGGAATGTGATAGTAGGTAAAATGGTTAGTACTCTTATCTAAATGTGCAATGGCGTTTTCCGCTGGAACTGTTACCCACACCTCGTTACTCGACGTTATCAACAGCCCGTATAAACCATTTGTGCCCTGTCCCGTCGACGGGGCGTTGTATGAAGTAAATACTCCCGTTTTTGGATCAAGCTTGATTAAGCGGTTCTCATTGAATGATGTTGCCCAGACAATGCCGTGTGCATCACTAGTAATCTCCATCAGCGAATCGCTAGGACCTTGCATCGTAAAAAGATGAATACTTCCCGTAGTAGGGTCAAGACGACCAACATTGCTTGTCGTGGACTCAGTGAACCAGATCATACCCTGGTGGTCAACTGTAACGCCATAGGGAGCGAGTGTTTGTACTTTTCTCTGATTAGAGAGGGGATACTGCTTTATACTCCCTGTATGCACGTTGAGCATAGCCAGTGCATCGGCATTCATTTCAGTAAACCAGATGTTGCCCTGCCCATCAAAGGCGAGATCGTTGGGAGCGCTCGGCAGCGAAAGCCTATTCTTCGTATTGCCAGGGTCCGGCATGCTGAGCGTGGGTAAGTTATAAGTCTGAAACCGCTTTATATCGGGAAAGTAGCGCCCAATATAGTTCGCGTCTTGTTCCGCGAACCAGACTGTATCGTCAGTTGCCACAACTACCCCCATCACGCTATAGGCTCCATGCGGCGGCGTTATCTGCTCAAATGTTTGTGTCCCTGGATCAAACATGGTCAGAAAGTTATGACTCATCTCCCCAAACCAGAGACGTCCCCGCGAGTCAACAGCGGGGCGCATCAAGCCACTTCCTGGTTTCGGCAAAGAATACTCCTGAAAACTTCCTATAGCCGAACTGGTACTTTGTGAATTTGTAGCGTCGGAACGTGTTGAAGAAGGATTGCTGCAAGCTGTGATGAATAGGAGGCACAACACAAGAGGAATGAAGATCAAATACCTTTTTATCATATCTTATCCTACGTACACGCCGTACACGCCATCATCTACCAGGTGCGTCAATCGGGCTTTTACCAGCGAGTGCTGCCAGCTCTGTGTTTGCGCAGGAAGATCATGCAGCTCGATCCGCAAATAATTGTCAGTGAGTCCCTCGTACTGGTCACGCCTGGGATGCTCTACCAGAACCTCTACCATATCACCAAGAAATTGCCCACGGAAGAGGCGACTATGTTCTTCGTTCAGAGCAAGAAGTCGTTCGCTGCGAGCCTTTTTGACATTCTCTTTTACGTGTCCCTTCATTCTCGCCGCTGCTGTACCCTGCCTGGGGGAAAAGCGGAAGACATGAGATTTGGCGAACCTTAATGCTTTGGCGAGTTGATAGGTCTGCTCAAAATCGTCGTCACTCTCACCTGGGAAGCCCGTGATGATATCGGTACTAATCGCCATGCCTGGTACCAGTCGCCTGGCCTCGGTGACGATGGTAGAATAGCGTGTACTATTGTAGCGACGTGCCATGCGCCGTAGAATAGTATCTGAGCCGCTCTGCATAGGGAGGTGGAGATGACGGCACATACGCGGATTATCCCACAACTTCAGCCACTCTAAGCGAAAATCTTCTGGCTCAAGTGATGAGACGCGAATGCGTGGTATCTCTGTTTCACGCAGAAGTGCGTCTATCAAGTCTCCAAGGTCGCGCTTCTCATCTCCTTCAGGATGGTAGTCGCCCAGGTGGATTCCTGTAAGCACAATCTCCTGATAACCCGCACGTACCTTGCGCTGTACATGCTCAATCACTGATGCGATGCTGCGGCTGCGCGATCTACCACGCACATAGGGCACGATGCAATAAGTACAGCGATTATCGCATCCATCCTGTACCTTCATCTGGACACGAGTACGCGAGGCAAGTTTCGCATTGGCTAGCTCGGTAACATTAGTGCCATCGCTAAAGGGAGAGAGACGCGATGGGTTATCTGGCTGTGGTTCCGCTTCCTGAAAGGCGAGTGTATTTTCGCTCCCAATATGTTGCGTGTCGAAAGACAACACGGGAAGGATACGCTGTTCCTGTGTTGCAGAGGAACACGTAACGAGAGGCTCTGTAGATGCACTGCTAGTTTGTTTACGCTGCGTAATTGCCTCGACGAGCGCATCTTTTTCAGTATTACCCACAACAAGATCAACGCCAGGAAGCGCCGCGATTGCTTTCGGATTCAGTTCCGCATAACAACCTGTGACGACGAGAAGCGCACCAGGATGGCGGCGATGTGCCTGCGCGATCAATTGACGCGAACTACGATCTCCAAAATGCGTGACGGTGCAGGTATTGACGATGTAGACATCTGCAACCTCGTTGAAGTCGCGCTGCGTAAAACCTGCTGCATTGAGCTGTTCGCCAATTGCCTCACTATCGGCCTGATTGACCTTGCAGCCCACCGTTGTAACCGCGAATGTTTTCTCTTTTGCTGGATGATCAAACATAATGCTCTATACGCGTTTCATAGGCTGCATCGGCTGGTAGGGCCGCGCAGATATAGAAGGGGGAGGAGTTGTCTCAAGAATAGTTTTCTGCATAAGAGGTAGCACAAACCAAACACTTCCTATACCGAAGAGTGTGCCGGTAAGCAAGCGCAGTTCCCAGGAACTCTCGCGCAAACCAAACATTTGCGTTGTGCCATCCACCGCCATCGGCAAAATCATCAGAACCCATACCCACCAGGGAATCCCAGGTAGCCGTTTCTTGCTCAAAACGAAGATCAGGCTTCCCACAAACATAGACGTGTAGATAGAAAAGTTACGTGCACAGAGACCAAGCTGATGTCCCAGGATGTAGAACGAATGCGACGGAATCTGCGCGCACACATAGTGCAGCGAGAAGAACATAGACTTCGAGAACGAGTCAAAACCGAAGTATGAGAGGAAAGGAATCGAGATAGCCATCAGCACCAGCAAACCCAACAATGTCGCGATCATATTTGCCCATTGAGCAAGCAGAAAATCCCCAAAACGGCTCATAAAGCGCTCGAATCCCCGCTTCGCAGGCGTGGGCTGAGTGATACCCGCTCCGTAAAATTGTTGTGCCGACATACTATTTTCCTTCATATGGTATAGCTATGATTACAGATCAAATGCTCTCGCCAGGTCGTCATAATCTATACGTCCCTCGACCACCGTAGTTTCATCTATAATAATAACAGGAATGCGATAGCGATATGTTTCAAAAATTTCCGGGTTACTGCGAATATCTATCTCAGTGAGTTCATAATCCTTCTGCCCGGCGATTTCGTCAAGCATCTCGCGTGCCTCATCGCATAAGTGACAACCCGCCTTCGTGTAGAAAATAACTTTTGTTAGAGATGCTGCTTCGCTCACGTTGTGACTCCATACAATAACTTAACATCATAATCCTACCATATCCCCCAGGGTTTGTACATTCGTCTAAAACAGTTATTCAGGTTGCTTTTTGAGGCCAAATCGGGTATCCTTGAATTTGCACTTCTTATGTATCACTGTCTGTTAGTTCTTTCGCATCCATCCACCACAGTCTTCAATACTTGATGGTTAAGAACAGGATAGCCTGCAAAAAGATGATGAAAGGATTCTTTAGCGCCGATGAGCCGTATCGACAACCGTCCAAACGCCATCGCACGAGAAGCGATGAGCCGACGGGAATTTCTCACACTCTGCGCCGTAGGAGTATTGCCGGGATTGCTGTCCTCCTGCCAGGCGGAGCAGCCGAAGGTGAGCAACGCGACGCCGAGACCTACCATACGACCGTCCCCAACCAGGCAAGTTTCTCCCACCAAGCAACCGTCTGTCACTGGTGCTGACTGGTCGGAACTCTCCAGAAATTTGCAGGGAACGCTGGTCCGGCCGAATAGCCCGCAGTATCCGATCTCACGCCAACTCTTCAACCCGCGCTTCGACAACGTGCTTCCGGCAGCAATCGCCTATTGCGCCTCACCTGTAGATGTCCAGACCTGCCTCGCTTTCGCGCACCGATTCGGTCTGCCACTTGCGCTTCGCGCAGGTGGTCATTCCTACGCAGGCTATTCGACGACGACTGGCATGATGCTAGATGTTACCCGGATGAGCGAGGTCGAGGTAGACGCAGGGACCAGAACCGCTACCGTGGGAGCTGGAGCGCGACTGATCGACGTGTACGCGGCTCTCTCCCAGCACGACCTGGGACTTCCCGCTGGCACGTGCCCGACTGTGGGGATCGCTGGTCTGGCTCTTGGTGGTGGAGTTGGCGTCCTGGGCCGCAAGTTCGGCCTGACCTGCGACAATCTGCTGGCGGCGCAGGTCGTTGTGGCAGACGGTCGCGTCCTCACCTGTGATGCGAGCCACGATCCCGACCTCTTCTGGGCCCTGCGAGGGGCTGGCGGGGGCAACTTCGGAGTGGTTACCTCTTTTACCTTCCGCGTACACCAGATTGCCAAACTCTCGCTGTTCACGCTCAACTGGCCGTGGGGTAGTGCCTCCAATGTGGTTGACGCCTGGCAGCACTGGGCTCCGCAGGCCCCTGACGAATTATGGTCCGGCTGCTTGCTCCAGGCCAACGGCGACAAGTACTCCGCTCCGGTCGTACAGGTCTACGGCGTTTACGTTGGCGCTGTGGCAACTCTGAACTCGCTGCTGCTGCAACTGACCAGTCGGGTTGACGCTGCCCCAACGAGCCGCTCTGTCTCGGAAGCCGACCTGCTGGAGGCCATGCTGCACGAGGCGAACTGTTCCGGCAAGACGGTGAGCGAATGCCACTTGCCTAGCCAGAACTTCCAGGGCCAGTTGCCGCGAAGCACCTTCAGGGCTAAATCCGACTACTTCACCGATTTCCTGCCGCGCCGGGGTATTGACGCCCTGGTGAGCGCGGTTTCCCGCTCCCAGACATCCCCCGTGCTTGGGGAAGGTGGCATCGGGCTTGACGCGTTCGGCGGTGCAATCAATCGCGTGGCCCCGGACGCGACGGCCTTCGTACACCGCAACACGCTCTTCTCCGCCCAGTACGCGGTGACCTGGAACGCGAACGATCCTGCCTTCGTCGTCGAAGCGAACCACTCCTGGCTGACCGGGATGTGGCAGGAGATGCGCCAGTATACCAGTGGGGCCGCCTACCAGAACTACATCGATCCGGACTTGACCAACTGGCAGCACGCCTATTACGGCTCCAATCTGTCACGACTGCAGCGCGTCAAGGCCGCTTACGATTCCGGTGATCTCTTTCATTTCGACCAGAGTATTCCACCTGCGGTTGGAGCCTGAGTCAGAACCAGCAGCCCCCTCTGTGCTGGTGACTTGACACATCCGTTCAGAAAGGGATATCAAAGTTCTTGCGAAGCATTCGACCCTCGGAAACCATAACGCTGTATGATTTTCAATTGAGAAGAAACAGGCAATGGCCCTTCAATAGATGAATTTCCGCTTAGGGTGAAAATGAAAAAGGGTGGAGTGCTCTCATCAAAACGTTGATGGAGACGACGCACAAAAGTACTCCTGTTTCACAAACATACGATGTGGCAATGTAGTTTCTCACTACAACGCAGAGATAAAATCATAGGGCGTACTTCTATACCTCATGAAGTCGCCCTTCTAGCGTTATTTTGCTGTTCGCACCTCGGGTTGAGCCGCGAACAGATAACCAATGCCCACCTTAGTGAGGATGTAGCGCGCAAGGCATCAGTGGCCTTCTCTCTGGTGAGAGTACATACACACCACTCATCTGTTAAGCTCCTTCTCCCTTGCGGGAAAAAACTCCGCTTGCGCGGGTGATGCGTATCCTGTTGCTGTAACCACAACAGGAATCCGACTTCATCTCGACACTGTTTCAAAGGCTTTTTGCATCTGTAGCACCGGACCTTGCCTCAGTCCTACTTAACCACAGACGACAGAGCAGCGGTCTGATGCGTCAACCGCAGGTGTCCTGACCTTTCAAACGCTGCCAACATTTCTGCATGCGAGTCTGGTGAACTTAGGCCGAAGCCACGGGGTCTTTAGCCCCGTGGTAGTTCACTCGTGTCCAGCTATTGCTTTATATATTTGCAACAGAATCGGCAATACTATCAAACCAAGAATAATCGCGACAACAGTTAAGGAGGTACTATTGCCAGCTACAACGAGAGGTATGCCAAACCCGATACCAATCGCACCAATAATATCTACAATAATAACGGTCACAGCGCGAACCGGTTTATAGCGCCCCAGCGTTCCTCGTACAACAAGACCTGCAAGCAAACCGATCAGTGTACTGTTAAGGTACCAGTTGAAATCGTGCGCTTTATTGGCATAACCAAAGAATGTATCGCCGTAATCACCCACAAGACAGCCGACAACCCCCGTGAAGAGGCCGACCCAGGGCCCCAGAATAGCACCGAAAAACGGAAGGACGATATCAGCGAGAAGGCTCAGTAGAAAAAGTGTGGTGATGCCAAAGGCAATCTGAGACGGAATGATGTGTCGAGTGAGAATTATCAATCCGCCAAGTGTAGCGGCTCCAAGAAGCATGCCCACAACTTGTCGTGGCCCGATACTCCACACTCTCACTCTCCTGGTTGATTGTTTCGTGGAAATACGTTGTCTACCAGAAGATAGCTGCTCTGGAGGTTGGTTTCCACGCTCTCTTAATGGTGCCTTTGCAGATTGCACTCTCCTTCCAGACGATGAAGGTGTAGACATAACCATTTGCTGCCCAGAAGACGGAGCCATGACAACGGGTTGTTGAGGTGAACGAGGCGTTGAAGTTGGCTTTGCAGTTGGTCGTGGAGAAGATTGTGGCTTCATCTTGTCTCGTTGCTCAGACTCATAGGCTTGCTCTAGCGCATGCGCGAATGCCTGCACACTTGCAAATCGCTCTTTAGGGTCCTTCGCGAGTGCGGTCATGACAATCTCCTCAACATCAGGCGAGATCGTCGGTATACGTTCGCACAGAGATAGAGGGGAAGCGCTCATCTGCTGGGTGACGAGTTCGGGAAATGAGCCGCGAAATGGTCTTTCTCCGCAGAGCCATTCATATACAACTATGCCCAATGCGTATTGATCGCTGGCTGGGCGCGGCCTGCCCTGTATCTGTTCAGGTGCCATGTAGGCTATGGTTCCTATCACCGTTTCTTCTGTACTCTGCGCGTTCGAAGTTTGTGCAATAAGGGCAATGCCAAAATCACTGAGTAGCACATTGTTGTTTTGTCCTAAGAGTATATTTCCTGGCTTAATATCTCTATGAATGATGTTCTGATTGTGTGCATACTGCAATGCCTCCGCAACTTGCTTGATATAAGATACTATGATTTCTAAAGGAAGCCGTGTGCCTTTGGGATAGAACTCACGCAGAGTACCGCCTGGAGCGTAGTCCATAACGAGGAAGGCAGTATTGTCGTCTACGCCAAAGTCGAGGATGCGCACGATATGAGGGTGTACGAGGTGAGCGATAGTACGTGCCTCGTTGAGAAATTCGTTCCGCTCATCATCTTCTAGCTCAACCTGCAATATCTTAATCGCTGCCTGCGTTTTGAGATATATATGTTCGCCGAGGTAGACTTGGGCAAAGCCTCCATGCCCAATTTGACGGATGAGGTGATAGTTTCCAAGTTGCTGCCCTACGCGGTCAATCATCTTTGAGTCCGTTCATTTGTAGAATTCTTTATACTTCTTTATTGTTAGACGGATTGCAGAGGCATATGGTAGACAATTACTCCTTCCACTGCTTCAACACCTGTAATGTGTCCTCTACCAGTTGTTCCAATGGTGCCAGTGCGACATACTCTTCGGTTGAATGCTCGTTGACGACGCCTGTGGAGACCGTGAATGCTTTGATCTTGGGACGAAAACCACTGGTGTCGCTACCAATGAATGTGGGCTGTAAGCGGAGTTTCTTACCTCTTTGCTCCAGGACAGCTCCATAGGTGTTCAGTAGGGGTTCGTTTTCATCAATGGCATAAAGATTGGTGTGCGTGTTGAAGGTTATCTCTACACTGCCTCCGAGACGCTGTGCCGCTTGCTCGAAGATTGCCTTAATAGACCTCTTATAGCCTTGAACCTTCTCAGGCGACTCGAAACTACGCAGCTCTCCTTCCAATGTGATAGTAGCGGGAATGGCATTGCGCGCGCTTCCTCCACTGATACGCCCGATGTTGATGCGCGTCTGATCGTTGGCGAGTGAGCCATGTGGATAGTGTGCCTGGCGAAATATCTCCAGGGCGTTTACTGTGTGCGAGAGGTCTTTACCAGGATGTCCAGTGCGTCCGGTGATCGTTATATCAAATGCCTCGTACGCCGCTCCTTTAGAAACGACTACGCCAGCCTCGAATGCATTGTCAAAGACAAAGCCATGTGCTGCAGGCCATTGCGAACTGTCAAATTTAGGTGCTCCACACATGCCTACCTCCTCTTGTACTGTGAAAACGACGACAAGAGGAGGATGCGGTAACTGCCGCTCTACTATGTGCCGTAGCACTTCCAGGATGATAACGATGCCCGCGGCATCGTCAGCACCAAGGTTGGTTGTGCCGTCGCTGTAAAGGATGCCATTACGCAGGACAGGACGGTGTCCGAGTCCGGGCGGGACACGGTCCATGTGCGCGTTCAGTAGAAGTGGTTCCCCGTACGCGTCGTCACCTGAGAGTGTGGCGATCAGATTACCTGATGCGTCTACATGTGTAGGAAGTCCAAGCTTCGAGAGTTGCTGCTCAAGGTAACTTCGGACCTGGTCTTCGTGACCTGAAGTACTGGGAATACCGATAATTTCGATAAGCGTGTTCGTGAGACGGTCAGCGGACATGGTGTACCTTTCCTAAAAATACTGGGATCTCTTTTCTTTTCATTGTATACCATGAAACAGGCCGTTTGCCGATTGTCTCTTGCTTCTAATTCGGCTATAATGCGCAAGAGAACACTATTTGCTTCTATCTATGCTATATTTTCGCGTCAGCAGCACCATACTTATCTTGTTAATGAGCTTTAATCTATTAATCCGTTGATAAGCATGTGTTATTGCATAAATCTAATGAAAATCATCATGTAGAGGGGGAACATTCGTTCATGGCTCGTAGTTCGACAGAGTTGATGGGGACACCAGAGGAACTCTATCATTGGGTACCTGATGAGATGGTTGTGATCGTTCGTCTGCCCCGTATTCCCGTAGATGACACTCAGGATGGCGTTGTTGAGCAAGTTCGTTTACAACTGAATGATTTTCTTGCACAATACGGTATTGCTCTCGAACCGTATGGAACCTACGGACGATGGAATGATACTCCAGCTATGCCACCCGTACGCCGCCGCTCATTTATTTTTGGATTGCACAAAAAACAGCCGCTTATCGCTATCTTTTTTCACACACGGTCGATAGACCCCGCCGTATCTGACCCTCTTCCTATGGCTTTATCATATATTCAAGGACGCCTGGAGCAGTTGGCGCAGGTAGGCTTACATATCGTCTCCGCGATGCCAAACTGGTTGGTCACTGCCGCTCCACTTCTCTATGCCGATGGTGGACCTGCTGTCCCTCCACGGCCTGCACCTATGCTAGACATACCCGCCACAGGGAATATGCTGCTAGGATGGCACACAACTCCTATGGATTCGAGTATCACGCTTGACTCAAAGGGTGGGGAAGACGTACTGATTGTCGTGCTCGATACGGCCCATCATCCTGATCGCATTCGTAGTGCCGCGACGCGCCTGGAACTGCGTCGCAATTGGCTCTTACAGCAGTTGGTGACTGACTTGCGCAATGAAGATGGCTTTTTTACCATAGAGTATGATCGCTATCCGCTCAGCAACGATGTACGTACCGGACGTGATCGCTATGGTGACGAACGGTACTATCTCATGCCAGATCATGGAATCTCGGTTGCGGGACTCATTCGTGATATTGCTCCACGCGCCCGCATTCGTCTGATCCGAATTCTCAATGACTATGGTGGAAGCGACCTGTACAACCTGTTCGCGGCCCTGACCGATCTTGAGCGGGAACTCGTCTCCGGTTCGATTCGTCGTCTCATCATCAATCTGAGCCTGACGATTATGCCTGATATTCGTCGCCTCCCTTATATCTGGTTTGACCATCGTCAGTGGCCCACAACGCAGTTGTATGGGGTGACGCGTGTGCTCAATCACATTGAAGAGGGGCTGCGCCTCCTCTTTGAGAGCCTTTACGCACACGGCGCGCTCATTGTCGCCGCGGCGGGCAACGACTCTCTAAACGCCACACAACAGGGTTTGTCTCCACGCCCACCACGTGCCCCTGCACGTTATGAGACAACGCTTGGAGTCGCCTCGCTGAATAGTAAATTTGCGCCCTCCAACTTTGCCAATGCCGCGAATATTCCACCATCGGAGACGGGTGTTGCAACCTTTGGCGGTGATGGCTCGGGAGCGGTCGATGGGAACGCTCTTCCTGATGCTGTACATGGTGTCTATATATCGTCTACGTTTCCTACTGGTGAGAAAAATACATCCGGTTGGGCTGACTGGTCTGGATCATCCTTCTCGACAGCAATCATTAGTGGCCTTGCGGCACATCTCATGGCGCAAAGCTGGTCAGCCTCGAACATTATCACGCGTTTTGCTACAGGACAGGAGCGACGAAATAATGCCCTTTTTGGCTCTGCACCAGATGCATCTCGCCTTCTTGCTAACATTATTCGTGTGCAGCAGCGTTTTGGTCTGTAGTCGGAATAAACGTATTCAGTACAGTGTTGTGTTCCATGTAAGGGCGGAATCGCGCGTAAATCTTGACGCTTCATTTTGTGTAGTCTATAATGTTCTCAAAGGAAGCGGAAAGAACGTCCGATATCCATATGTAGAATAAGAAAAAGAGTTGAGTTCTCAATTCTTTTGTGAGAGGTAAGATACATGATCGAGCAGAACCAGCAATCGGCGGTCCAGACATCCCCTATCACCATGACAACGGCAGCGGCAGATAAGGTACATGAACTCCTTAAGCAGGAGAACGATCCTAGCCTCGGTCTACGCATTTTCGTTGCTGGTGGCGGGTGCTCTGGTCTCCAGTATGGGATGACGCTTGACGAAGAGCAAGAAGGCGACACCACTATCGAGACAAACGGATTCAACGTCTTTGTTGACGAGATGAGCCTGGGTTATATCGATGGTAGCGAAGTAGACTATGTAGATAGCCTGATGGGTGCTGGCTTTACTGTCAACAACCCCAACGCAGTCTCAAGCTGCGGCTGTGGACATTCCTTCAAGACCGCCAGCGGTGGTGGCGAGTCCAGAAGTTGCGGTTGCGGTCACTAAGCATCATGATGCGAGGTGATAGCCTCCTCGAGCGCAATCAAATTACGAGAGAAAAGCGGTTAACCCTGACGTATATATATCAGGGTTAACCGCTTCTGTATTGTTTGTTATCTTCTGCTAGCAAAATGTAAGGAGCATGCATGAGCAGTCGTATTGCACACCGTCCACACTACCGCACTACACGACGATTCGCACATTTCCCACGACTCTCACAAAAAGATTTTCTCCGCACTCGCTGGACTTACCGACGCCAAAGCGTCTCCTATGAAAAGCATCCCTTGGGGTATAAGCTGTCTCTCGTCCCATTCGGTTATCGTCTCGTACGCAATCTAATCGCACAACACGCCTGAAAAGAAACACGAAGAGGAATGGGTATGCCAGGCGATGCTCACTTATTCCTCTTCGTCTACATCAGCAGTGGTACTCGTTGGCTCGTTGAGCATACGCGTGACGAGACCCGGCATGTCACTGGCAAACTTCGAGTTTGCTACGACTTTATGCGCCCCGGCCTGCAGCGCCTTTTGCCTTGCTTCCAGGTCCATGTGCGACCCGAAGGCCAAAACTGGTAGGTTGTGCAACCGCGCCGTACGAATTGCAGCCTCCCAATCAACACCCTTGGTCGCCGTATTTATAATAGCCAGGGCTGGCTTCTCGTCGGTAAGGTGCTGCTCAAAAGCAGGGAGTGTGCGAACTATCGTAACCTCCATATCGTGATGACGCAGAGTATCCCGCATCTTCACCGAGAAGAAGAGGTCTTTTTCTAATGCAAGAATACGTGTTGTCACTAAATTAAATCCTAATCATCTGGAGGCTCGTACACAGGGCGGCGGAAACTGTCCCCCAACTCCTGATTGATAACATCCAGGTTGGTATAGAGATCAGGGGTGAGCACGTGATGAGTGCCATTGCAGTAGGGTTTATCGCATTTCTTAGAATGGCTTGTCTCAAGCACAAGATTGCCATCCTCGACAGTCACCCAGATATGCTTCCGAGAGTAGCCATCGCCCCACTTGAGAATGAGACCACCTTTGTATTCATCGAAGCGCCCCTGCCCGTACAGATAGTCTCGATTAAACATATTCAGCACATCACGGACCCTGCTCGCATTGATGACACGCGCAACCTCTGGTGCCATTTGCGTCGTTGCCTCCTGCGCAAGGTCCTCTGTCGGGATATACAACTCGCGGGCAGAGCGAGACTCCTCGCGAATCATCTGCTGAATTTGCCGACCTTCTTCATCAGTCAGGCCATGCCCCTTCCCTAAAATAGGTCCTTTACCCGGTTGTTGTCCTCTCCGATCAGGCGTATTTTCAGGTCTATATGCACCTGTCACGATGCGTCTCCTTATCTCAACTCTTCAACGAGGTATCATTATATGTATTCTAGTACTGTACCACGTAAAATGCGATATTGCCACATTCGCACAGTTGAGAGGATAGGAGTCGATATGGGTCTAGCCGGATTGAAAGTCAGGGAGCAGATTGTCAGAAGGTGCCCCCAATCAATACTCGACGACAAAAATTACAGGCGTATCAGGAAGAGATGCAGAGCTTTACAGCTTTCCTCAAGAGTATCTGGTCTTCCAGCAATTTATGATGTGCTACAGGCGTGATGACTTGAACATCTGCTCTTGACAAATGTTCTTATCGCTAGCTATACTTCTTTTACAGAAACTCTGTGAACAGTTTCGTATCTATTTCTGTAGACCAGTTACAATAAGAACATATGTTCTATCTAAATACTAGAACTAGAGGCACAGGTATCGGTCGATGAGTATAGATAGGAGCGTGGCGGTAGGGGTCGAGATTGCGGGGAGTAGGGCTACCGTCGCACTAATTGATCGTCACGGGCGCATTCTTCATCGTTGCCAGGTGAAAACGTTATGGGGGCGTCCCGCGTCTGCGACGTTAGAGCCATATTTTCGTGCAGTCGATCTCATGCTCGTTCACGCTCATACAGAATGTTTGCAGATGTGTGGCGTCGGGGTAAGTGTCCCCGGTGCCCTTGACTCCACCTCACGTCGTCCTCTATCTATCCCCACTTTGCCATCTCTCAATGGTGTCCCGCTTTGTGATCTTCTCGAAGCTCGTTATGGTCTTCCAACGCTGCTTCATGTTGATGTCGATGCCGCTGTCCTGGGGGAACACCGCTTTGGAGCCGGTCAGGGTTTTAGTCGTCTTCTCCTCTTAACAGTTAATGCCGTGGTAGGTGCTTCACTGGTTGTTGATGGTCAGGTAGAACGCTCTGAACTGCATGGTATCGGTCATGTTTGTCATCTTCCTGTCTCGACAAGCGGACCCCGCTGCGGTTGTGGTAAACGCGGCTGTATCAATACTCTCATCTCAAATGACGCGATGCAGAAGATGGTGCAGCGTGCGCTGCGTAGAGGAGAAGAGAGCAGCCTGACACAACGTATCCTCAACCGAGAATACTTTAGCCCTCAATTGCTTGCAGAGGAGGCACGCCGAGGCGATAATGTAGCATTACAAGTATACAGCGAGGTAGGACGATGGTTAGGTGCTGCTATTTCAAAGTACCTGGACCTCTTTGAGCCAGACGCACTTATTCTCGGTGGTGGCACCTTACATGCAAATGAGTTGTTACTCACACAGATACGAAATGCAGTTGTACCCCCTCCATCTTCGAGAGTATCTACTCTAGTTGAATTGCTTTCAGCATCATTAGGCAATGACGCTATAGTAGTGGGAACTGTAGTATCTCTTTTCTAATAATATCTTACAAGATAGTTGCGTCTGTAAGCATGCGGGAAGTATACTATAAAGCATGGAAGAGGAACAGATTCAAGTCATAGTGATCGATGATACACCCATTAAACGGCGTGGGGTGAGCGAGTTTGTTGAAGAGACCCCACACCTATCTCTCTATGCGCAGGTGGGAGATAGCGCCAGTGCAGTGAAGCAGGTAGAGGCGATGAGTTACAATCAGCCTCAAGACCCTGACGTTCCTCGCTGGTTGGTGCTTTCTGATCTTCGACTAGGCAACGGGAAAAATGGTGTAGAACTGGGGCGTACGCTGCTAGAAGTCGCTCCTGGTCTGCGTGTCGTTATTTACACTCAGGACCCCAGCTGGACCCTTGCCGCCGAGGTGTTTCGTCACGAATACACACGGCGTGGAACTCCACGTAGCGCAAATAGGCGTCCTGGCAAACCGTCGGGACTGCATGGTTACGCGCTGTTTAACAACCTGGAACCAGACTATCTTGAACGCATCGTCACCACCATCATTCACCGTAACGAGACATTCGTTGATTCCGAAGTCCTTAACCATCTTCTTAAAAGGTTGCGTGGGCAACGCCTCACACCACGCCAGGAAGAATGTGCCTCACTGATTGCCAAAGGGCTAAGCAACGATGATATCGCTATGAAGATGGGCTTCCTCAACGCGAAGGGAAAACCAAACATCGGTCCCCTCGAAAATCTAGTCAGTGAACTCTACAATTTCTTTACCATAGACGGCGTGCCCAGCGATCCCGGAAGGCGGGTGCTTCTTGCTCACGCATACGAAGCATATGCAGGTTTGCGGCAAGACCCACACTAAACACCTCAATCAACTCAGGCGCTATCTATTATGGGCGTCTAACATCCCCTGTTGCACCCTGGACTCCAGGAGTGAATCGGCTTCAATACTGTTTTCTATGTTTGGAAGAGGGAGCTGCAGCAGAACTTTAGTGCCGTGCTCGGCTTGTGGACGCGGAGTCGATTGAATAGCAATGGTCCCGCCTGCTTCTCGCGCTTTGAGTTGTGCTTTGAAGAGGCTTGTCTTCTCTGGTGGAATATTTCGGTAGTCGAAGCCGCGTCCGTCATCAGTGATAAGCACTTCTAGAGTGTCATCTGTGTAGGTTGTACTGATTGTGGCAAAGCTTGCTCCTGCGTGATTGTAGATATTGAGAAGGGCCTGCGTCACCGTGTAGGAGATAGCCTCAGCGACCCTGGTGCCTTCTTCTGTCTGTTCCAGGTCCGGATTTAGTGTATCAAGTGCCCAGAGGTCTGCCTGCACTTTGAGCGGCGATTCTGGATGGAGCGCGGGCAGGTCCTCTCGAATAAGCTTCTCAAGGTGAAGCCGCAAACCAAGGCTACGTCGTTGATATACATCCTCAACCAGCAGCTGAAGTCCGCGCAGATCGCTTTCCAACTCTTCGCTAATCTTCCGCACCTTATGTAAGGCTTCGATAATTGGGTGCGCTGCAACTCTTCCTGAAGGATCTTGTTCAGACTCTACCCTTAGTTTGTGTTGCCAATGACCAAGCAGCGAACGGATACGTAACGCTTGCTGCTTAGGCTGATCGTGAATGCGCTGCGAAAGAATAGAGCGTAGATGCGCGTCGGCGTGAAGCAGAAGCGATGTTGCCTGCTTCAAGTCTCTGTTCACCTGGCGCATCCCTTCATTAGTCTGACGCAGTTCCTCCGCTGTTTTCTGTTGTTCGCGTAATGCTGACTCGCGTTCCCTCAATGCCTCTTCACGCTCTGCAATGGTGATATGCAAGCGATCCACAAGACGAAGTGTGCGTATAGCGTAGGAGAGAACGAGAGGATACACAGCGGCGAGAACGTAAAATATTGGTAACGGCAAGAGGGTTCGCCCGGTCAGAAGAATGGGTAGCACACCGAAGCAAAAGCCCAGTCCAACCCCACCTATCCACAATGTTAGAAGATCACCCACACGCCGCCGAACGTGGGTAGGAATAAGACTTCGTGTTCCTTTGAAAGTCTGCGGTACCAGATGACCTATGCGGGCTAACGAGTTGACGCCGACGCAGAAGCTAATAATACCTCCTAGCACGCCGTAGCTCAAACTGATAATGAGATTTGGTCGAGTGGGAACATGTTGCCCAAGGAAAATATACGAACTCCACTCATAGGCGAGCAGGGCGAGCAATGGTAAGTAAGGCAAGCCATCCACAGCCAGGCGTGGCGTACGAACCGAACTCAACGCCTCAGGTCTATAGGTCAAGCTGAGATGGATAAAGGCAGCTCCCAGTAAGGCAAAGGACGGAACCCAGAGCAGCTGGAAGACGATATCCGCTGAGTACGCTTGTTGTACATTGCCCCAGTGACTATAGAGAAGCAGCAACATTGCTGGCGGCAGAAGCGTGATACCTTCTACTGCTCCTGTCCATTCCGGTGCCGTTGCCAGTAGTACCGCACCGACCACCAGCCAGATTATGCCCGCTAGAAGTGCCAGACCATAGTTTTGCCACCACATATCCCAGGTAAACTCGACAGCGGGACGGGTAACTGTCGAACGCGTGGAGTCACTGTTCACAAAGGTGTATGTGATGATATCCCCCGGATGGGCATGCTGATATGCTTGTTCAAGCGCAGTATCCCCCTGCTTTCCATTGGCGGTCGCGATATGTGTAGTGCTGGTGAGCGAGTTGGCTGAAACCTTGAATGAAGGTAATTGAGAGGGCGTAGAGACAACAACGATTTGACCGTCTGTATCGACGGCCCAGAAGAACCCACCAAAGGTGGCCCCGACTTCCCTTAATAAGCGTATATGCCCCGCCGCACTGATAAATAGTAATGCGAGCGCAAATACCAGATAAAGTATTGTCAATCGGGGGCGCAGGTGCTTCCACCATGCATCAGTTTTGCGTATGAGCGAAATAGACACGTCTCTAGTTTAACATGCTTGAGAAGACATGTGCAAGCCAAAAAACCTCCCTCCCAGGGCAACGCAAACCCTGCATGTTCTCTGTTTGTCTTGCGTGAATACCACTAGTATGATACGCTAGCGATTACGTACTATATAAAATAAGAGGTAGAATTTTAGGTAAAGCAGTATGCCAATTGTCAGTTGTATACAGGTAGGGAAGTCGTTCGGGGCGGAACGTATCTTTTCTGGAATCTCTTTTCAGATAGACGAGCATGATCGTATTGGACTTGTTGGCCCCAATGGAGCTGGAAAAACAACACTCCTCAACATTCTCGCTGGCCGTGAAGAACCTGATGAAGGTACAATTTCCGTCGCACGTAATACACGTATCGGCTACCTGACTCAATATATTGGTTTTCAACCACAAAACACACTCCGTCAGGAGATGCTGACCGTTTTTGCCGAGTTACGGTCCTGGGAGCAGGAGTTAAACGAACTTGCGCAAGCAATGGCATCTCCTGCTGCTCAAAGCGACACTATGCTTCATGAGAGATTACTGGCACGCTACGATGAGCTGCAAACAAGCTATGAACATGCTGGCGGCTATACCTATGAGAACCGTGTAGAACGAGTTCTCGACGGTTTGGGTTTCACAAGAGAACAACAAAACTCACCCGTGATGCGCCTGAGCGGTGGGCAGCAAACGCGCGCTTCGTTGGGGAAATTGCTGCTACAGGAGCCTGATCTCCTTCTGCTCGACGAGCCAACAAACCACCTTGATCTCTCGGCCCTTGAGTGGTTGGAGACGTATCTGTCGAGTTGGAAGGGGGCTTTGATGGTGGTTGCCCATGATCGCTACTTCCTGGATAAAATCGTGTCGCGCACCATCGAAATGGCCTTCGGTCGTATCGAGGAATACCCTGGCAACTACACCAAGTACCTTCACCTGCGTGAAGAGCGCATGGAGCGGCAACAGCGCGAGTACGAGGCCCAACAAGCACATATCGCTCATACAGAAGAGTTTATTCGACGCTACAAGGCTGGTCAGCGCAGTCGAGAGGCGCAAGGGCGACAAAAGCTTTTAGATCGTCTTGAACGCGTCGAGCGTCCACAGGACTTTCCAGAACTGCATTTCGAGTTCACACCTGTCACCGACAGTGGTCTAGTTGTCGTTTCAACCAATAAACTCGTGGTTGGTTATGGAGGCGGTGCAAGGCGCGATGCACCGAAAAGCATTGAGCCTGTTGTACTGTTGCGCGTTGCCGACCTGGAACTACTGCGCGGAGACCGCGTTGGTTTTATAGGACCAAACGGAGCAGGCAAAACAACGTTCCTGAGAACAGTGATTGGTGAACTTCCGCCCATTAGCGGGCAGACGCATCTTGGACACAATGTGCGCGTCGGCTACTACTCGCAGACGCATGCTGGACTCAACTACGAACGCACAATTCTTGACGAGATTCGTCACGTGACTACGTTGAGTGAAGAGGGAGCGCGTAGCTTCCTGGGACGTTTCCTCTTTTCCGGTGACGATGTATTCAAGCCTATCAGCGCTTTGAGCGGTGGTGAGCGTAGTCGCGTCGCATTGGCGAAGTTAACCTTGCAAGGCTCGAACCTCCTGATACTGGACGAGCCAACAAACCACCTGGACCTACAATCCCGTCAGTTTCTCGAAGAGGTCCTGAGCGAATTCGAGGGCACATTGCTCTTTGTCTCTCACGACCGCTACTTTATCGACAGTTTGGCGACAAAGGTCTGGGCCATTGAAGACGGCGTACTCATACCCTACCTTGGGAACTACACCGATTACCGGACCAAAAAGCAGCCAATTCTACTCGATGTTCCTGCACCGGTCGCGAAGAAGACTGGTGTAGCTGAGAAGCCTGTAGCACCACCCGCAAAGTCGAATGGAAAGAAGCCTCCTAAAACGAAGGCCCGCACTATAGAGGACGCGGAACGCGACATCGAGAAGGCTGAGGGGCAGATGAAGACCATAGAGGCAGCACTATCTCAAGCCGCTCTCAACGCAGATGCCGCACAACTCACACAATTATCAATCGACTACGAAAGCGCCAAAGAACGCGTCGAAGAACTGCTTATCGAGTGGGAGCGTCTCGCCGACGTTGCAAGCTAACGTAGGGACCGATGATGCCTTTTAACAAAATAATCCAGTCATGGATCAATCCCTCCGTAGGGGCGCAATTGATTGCGCCTCATGGTCCTCGCCCAAGCAGGGCGCAATTGATTGCGCCCCTACGGAGGGATCATTCCCCTATTATTTTCTTAAAGCGCATTATCGCGCCCTCGTTGGCATTACAACCCCTACGAGGAACCGATAATGGTCTGTGACAAAATCAACCGTCAGCCCAATGTAGGGGCGCGATTGATCGCGCCCGCGTTGCCCGTCAGCCCCACCCACGGGCGCGATCAATCGCGCCCCTACGGAGATGGCCGTATGAAATTGTAAAACTCCATAATCGGTCCCTACGTTGTCCTACGCCGTACCCCTATGACGAGACCGCTAATAAATCCAATTATCGCTAGCAGAACTGGTAACGCCGCTGCTAATGCCAGCCATCCTCCTAGAAAGAGCAGTGGCAGGAGAAGCGATGGATGTGCCTGCAATTCAAAAACAATTTTCCTATATGCGGGCTTATATACTAGACTCACGACAAGAATAGTTGCCGCTATAAGACTCACAAAGAGCGTCACCAGCACACGCAGAAATCCGTGTCGGTATGCTCCCCGCGCCGCGTTCACACAGAGAAGCGATAGGCCAAAGCCTTCTAACACAAATGCTATCCCGATTGGGAGACCGGGTTGCAGGACAGGAAGCAGCGTTCCTGCGAGTCCGAGAATAAGCCCCACGAATTGAAGCACTGTACCAAGGAAAAATGAGAGAGGGCCGTTACGCCTTTTGTCAGAAGCTATAAGATCGTTCTTGGGTAGGCTCTTGTCTCTGCTCTGTGCTATCGCAACACTTGTCATAATATTAGTCTTGATCGCATAGGTTTCGGGGTTGTTCGCGTCGAGTTCAAGCGAACGTTCGATGGCGGCGAGGGCAGCCTGATGCTGTGCCATATTCGTGAGTAAGACTGCACGCATACTCCACGCTAACGCATTGCTTGGTTCATGTTGTAACAATTGATCGACAGCAGTGAGCGCCTCCTGAAACCGACCCATTGTACCGAGAATTTGCGCTTTGAACGTTAATCCTGTACTGTTATAAGGGGTGATTTGAAGGGCCTGATTGGTGATTTGTAACGCCTCGTTAGGCTTCTGCATTTGTAGAAGTTGCTGTGCTTGATTCAATAAGAGCTTGCTCTGTTGTTGACGCTGTTGTTCAAATGTCGAGTTCGGCAAGACATCTGTGATTGGGCGTGCTGTCTCCTGTTGCAAAGATGGAGGCATCTGTACTGCGGCAGTTGTATTATGAGCAGCTTGTGACAGAGTAGGTGAACCTGTAACATTATATGGTGCTTGAGATGGGTAAGAGTTCGATTGCTGAGGGCCGACGGGAGATGGTGATTGTGGAACTGGCGCAGCCTGTTGCTGCACGGAATTTGGATCGCCTATCAATACAAACTGACCTTGTGGCTGTCCAAATACCTGTGGTCGTTGCTGCTCTTCAAGCGTACTTGAGAGGTATGTATAAAGCTGTTGCAGAGTCACGTTCCCTGCCCCGGAAGTGCTGACTTGTCCACTTAGGCCAACAATTGTGCGATACATAAATAATCCAAGCCCACGCTCTCCTGCTTCTGGCGCTCGTTCGTTGCCACGGCATGAACAGAGGAGGACACGATTATCTCGCTGCTGTAGTCCTTGTATTAGCATAGGTCCAAGCAGCGGCTTTACGTCATAGGGAGAAGTACGACGCATACTCCACATTTGCCCCGTTTGAAATGAGTCGAGGACAAATAAAATACGTGCGGCGCGACTCCGAGTCATGGCTTGTTGTGCGAGGAAGAGAAGATGCAGCCCTGTACTGGGTTCCCCATAGCTGGTATCGACTAATGCGAGATAGCCGTCTCCACTTCTCTCATCAATAAAAGCATGTCCGGCAAGGTAGACGAGTACAAGATCATCTGGTTCGGCAACAGAGACACACAGTTGCATCACAAGCGACTCTATAAGGTCTCTTGTTGCATATCTGCCGTGAACAAGTTGCACATCAGTCGGTGCCCATTTTCCACCCCTGGCGTTGACGAGCCATTGAGCCAGTGCGCGTGCATCATTTTCGGCGAACTGAAGCGGTTGAAATGTATTGTCCTGGTACTGATTGACACCTACGACGAGTCCGAGGCGTCTACCCATCCTTGTTCCCTCTGCATCTTGTATATTTCATGAAGTGCTTGAGTATTGTACGCTATTGTATAACCAGTGAGGTACTAACAGAAATGAACAGGTACTTTTTGGATAGCTTGCTTTGCTTGGTAACTTTCCATCTGTCAGATATGTCGTGTGGTATACTCATCGCGATAGTCAAAATTAAACTATTTCGCTGAAATGTATCATCCCGCGGAGTGTTGTGCCATGCCACGTGTTCTTGGACTCACCGGAAATATTGCCTGTGGCAAAACCTCGGTCGGACATATGTTGTTAGAGCTTGGTGCCGAACGCTATATTGATGCGGACGCAACAGTGCATTCTCTCTATGAACCGGGTCAACCTATCGCGGTAAAAGTGGCGCAAGCCTTTGGCGACTCAGTTATGGCTGCCGATGGCAGTGTTGACCGCAAGGCTCTCGGAGCAGTCGTATTTCAGGATGCCGAGGCCATGCGCCGCCTGGAACAGATCGTCCATCCCGCTGTAGGCGTTGCGTTGATGCAAGAGCTTTCCCGGGCGAGCGACTCTGGTATCGTCATCATTGATGCGGTCAAGCTGTTAGAAGGCAGATCTGGTGCCCTTTGTCAAAGCAAGTGGATAGTCATTTGTCCAGAGGAACAGGAGCTTGCCCGCTTGATAGCACGTAACGGGTTGAGTGAGCAAGAGGCGGAGGCGCGCATCCATGCTCAATCCCCCGTTGCAGATAGACTACCTCTAGTTGATGAAGTTATTGATAACGGTGGTTCCCTGGAAGAGACGCGCCGCCAGGTCATCGCCGCATTTGAGCGCTTTCGTAAGAAGTACCCTGGATAGAGGGGCGCGCTTGCACGTCATCCTTCCTGGTTTGTATTATCTGTTGAAACTATTCTCGTATGGTGAGGAAACGGCATTACTCCTTGCCCGTTTGCTCCCGCACGTGAGGCCGTTGGATGCGAACACCGAAGCCGCGATAGTCGAGCCATTGCTGATAGTTCTCAGCAAAGGCATCCCTGACCCGACAATACTCCTTCCACTCGTTCTCTGCCTGGTGCAGAATCGCATCCCAGCTTGTGCGCTGCACGCCAATCCGCTCAAGGTAGGCATGAAATTGTTGCTCGTAGGTGTCAGGATGCACCTCGATCTCGGTCCCATCCTCTAAACGGATGAAGTGGTGTCCCATCGGACTGTCGTAGTGCCTACCGCGTCCGGCATACCATCTCATGTTTGCCATCTCTGTTTCCTTCCTTTTTTCATCCATCAGCACTTCTCGCTGCTCCTTGCGGAACTCCAAAAGCCCTCATACTGCTGCAAGTCGCTCCTCTCATGCTTGCCCACACGCGACATACACCTCATAGGTCGTCTGATAGCTATTCCATTCACCGGACAGACGCCCGATGACGGCATCAAACATTTCAGGGGGAACACCCAGCACCGAATGAGCGAGCGGCCTCATGCTCGGCCACCCGGCAAGCATATCCTGTGCCAGCAGATTCCCTCCTCGCCCGCCCCAATTTCCGACAGGAGTGATCTTCGTTTCCGCCCGAATACTGAAGAGGCCAGCCTGCTTCAGGAGCAAGCCGAGTTGTGACATGTTTGAAGCATCAATCCCTCTCGATGCCCCAAGAGCAACCCACCACGCTAAGAATTGTTTGGTTGCTGGTCCCGCGTTGTGAAAGGTATTTCCCATTTCCACCAATTCAATCCACCCACCAGGAGAGGTGACTCTTCTCAGTTCCCCAATGACCCAGGGCCATTTATCGAGAGGAATCGCCGCCACAAGCAGACGTTGATGCACATACTGAAAAGAATGGTGAGCAAATGGTAAGCCCTGTAACACATTCCCGCGCGAAAAGTGAGAGTTGAGCGGTGTTGATGCCGTTCGCGGTACGTCCTCTAAGTCGAAGCCGACCACGTGCGCCTGTGGGTAGGCAAGCGCTATTTCATGACCCCATCGCCCTGTCCCACATCCCACGTCAAGCACATGACCGCCTTTGAGGAGCAGGTCATGCACAGGAGCGAAACTGTTTCCTTTCAGGAGTTGGCGTAAAATATAGTGTTGATAGTCCAGGCGTTGCATTTCTTTTTCATCTTTTGGCAGCAAATAGGGGGCATCCCCTCGATGGCGTCTTCCATCTTCGTCAACATATTCCTGTAGGATATTTGGCGGTGTTCGTTCCCAGGTCACAGGAGGACGCCGTTTGTTACGCCGGAACAACCACCGAAATAGACCCATAAAGCAAACATTCCCTCTCTTTTGTAGTTATTGTTCATAACTTCTGCTAAGTGTGCGGAGGCGACGAGATCAGCCTTTTCCCCTCATCGCCTCAAAAGCGAGACGACGAGGGACAGCCCGCCGCCTGGCTGGATTCCTGCTAAAGGTCCTGAACTATCAGTGAAACAGTACCGTCACAAGAACCACACACAGTATAATCACCCTTTGCCCGAAATGCGACATCATTGCTCAATCAATCGTGAGTCGCTTCATTTGTCTTAAGTTCCTTTCCTCGGTATTTCCCCATGCTTCGAGGTTGTATGTCGTTTCTACATCATTGTTATGTCGTTTTCCCATCACTCCCCTGTTTCTCTCGACATACCCGGCATGCTATGTTATGCTAGCTCTGGAAAAGAAATCGTGTTGTAGGGAGCATGGAGGCAGTTAAGAATGCGAGGACAGGCGCATGGCAAAATGGGAGCGACTGATTGCGGCACGGGAGCGGAAGCATTTATCACAAATGGAAGCAGCGGAGCGTGTCAACGTTGGACTGGTGACGTACCAACGATGGGAGACGGGCAAGGCAAAACCGCAGCCGCAGCATATGCGGCAACTCTATGAGGTCTTTGCAACGATGCTTCATCATGAAGATGTGGCACTCTTGCATGAAGTGTCCTCTCACGAGAATGTTCTAGATACTTCCCCCGCTGCTTCAATCATCGGAGATCCCTCAGAGGAAATGCTCATCGTCGTACCAGGAGAGGAAATCGACGAGCCACAGGCATTCATCGCGGCAAACATGACAACCCACCTCTGGTCTCTTGCCTTCATGGACCATCCTACCTGCAATGACAAGCGTGGCTTTATCAGGCAAGCCATTAAGGAATTTGACACCATGAACGATACCAACAAAAACTATCAGATGACCCGGCGAGAAGCGTTGTACTCGCTGGCAACCCTTCCTATGATTACGCTCGGTCTCACGGTTCCAGGAAGCACGGTGCCTTCTACTCAGTACGGGAATGTCCTTGCTCATTGCACAGCAAGTCTTGAAGCCTGCTGGGAATTGAGCAAGAGCAGCGATGCCAGTGACCTTGCGCTCGCATTCAAGAGTGTTTCAAAGTATCTGTCTGTACTGAAATCCATTGTGAACAACTCATCACAATATCGGAAAGAGGCTGCCGACTTAACCGCTCGGTATGGATTGTTAAAGACAATACTTGGTTGGCACTGTAAAGGGCTTGCAGATGCGATTCAGTACGCAAAAGACGCGGTAGTGTACAGCCAAGAGACAGAAGATACATCATTACAACTGAGTGCTTTCAGTAAACTGTCATGGGCATACTTCTATGACAAGAAATACATTCTGGCCCTTAAAACAGCACAGAAAGCTCAGTTTCTTCTGGAACAAGAACAAACTAGATCATCTATACCGCCTTGCATACGAGGTGGAACGTATAGCAACTTGGCACTCATGCAGGCAAAAAATGGAATATCCTCCCATAGTGCATTAGGGCAGGCAACAGAGATTGATCCTGGAAATGAGTGCTATGCTTTCATGGAATTCACACGGTCAGACCTTCCAGTAGAAACCGGTTTGATCTACTGTTATCAAGGGAATCAGAAAAAGGCAATGGAAGCGTTGGGAGAGATCATCGATCCAGCAACACTTTCTACAAAAACGAAAAGCGAACGAGGGCGTATTGACGTAATCAATATTATGGCGCTCTCATCCCTCAGGGCAAAAGATCGGGATATGGAAAAGATAGTGCACTTCTGGACAGCAACGATAGAGGGTGTCAAAGCATTGCAAAGTGAATGGGGATTCAACGAAGCAGTAACAACCTACGAACTCATGGAAGTGGTATGGCCTGGTGAGCAGCACATTGCAAACCTGCGAGATCATATCGTCCACTGGGAGTAACAGAACAGGCATCGGAAACACATTCGTTTATGCCGCATACCAGTAGATTGCGTTATATCTGACAGGAGTTGCGTTGCATTTTGCATTTCCTAGCATTTGCATCGCAAACTCGATCAATGCCACGTACATGGAGTGACTGACAGAAAAGGAGTTGCTAAAGAAGGTGGATACGAGGGCAAAGAAAAAGAGGCATACCCAGGCGGCATGCCTCTTCACGTCGTTTCCTTGCTCACTACCAGTGTACAATGTATTCGCGCAAGTCTTTGATACGCTTTTCTCCAGGCCACGCGGCCTGCATCGCTGTATATACCTGAACAGCTTCGTTGAAGCGCTGGGCACTCTGTAACGTTTTAGCCCCTTCCATTCCTCTCGTCCAACAATCAATACACCATTCCATATCACGTGGTTGATCGTCGCGGCTAACCTCTGCCATAATCTGCTCGATCAGTGTCGTAATACGACAGGACACAGGTATTGTTGTTTCATGAGCATAGCGCTCATGAACCTGTTTGAAAGAGTCAATAGCTTCTTTGTATAAACCGAGATGAAAGTGGGTTAAACCATCATTGTCTAGCAAATTTCCCACACTATGATCGACCCAAATGGGGACTGCTTCATCAGCAGACTGGGCGAAAAACGTCGTATGCGCTTTCTTGAGCGACAAAAGGGCGTCTTCTTTCAGTCCTTTGTAGGACTGATAGGTAGCTACTCCCGCATAGACATAACTTCGCACGAGTTGCGGAATGGGGGTTCCAGGTGCCTTCTCAAGAAGATATCGTGCTTTTTCGCCAGCATGCAATGCTTGCTCCCAATGATTCGCATAGCAATGGGCAGCGGCCTGTGTTCGCAGTGCAATAATTTGCAGCATTGAGTTCTCTGTTTCCTTGCTATAGATATCTGCCTGCTGCGCATAGCTGATAGCATCACTCGTTGTGGTAACATTCCAGGCAAGGACGGATTTCAACAGAAAGCACTGTGCGAGCAGATCAGCGGCGGCTTTTCGTTGGGGTGCTGCTGCTTGCGTAGCAATCGCCTTGAGAGTAGGAAGATACTTTGAGACGATATCAGAAGCAAACGCTAACTCTTTGCCCTTACGGAGATACCAGCACGCCGTGATACCAGCGGCGCATTGCGCTAAAATCTCCTCGGTGGGACGTTTGAGTACTGCGCTTAGAGCGGAAAGACCGCACAGCTCGATGGGCAGTAATGCCAGGCGGCGCAAAGCATCGCGGCGGCTAATGGAGTCATCAGGGTTCATGCTGTTGTTATCCTCTAGCTCCAGACTGATCAACATCTGTAGCTCATGATAACGGGCATTGTGAGTAGACCAATCCCAGGCAATTCTCATGAGGCGCATAGTCAGGTCTTGCCTACGAAACGAGGCAAGCGTATCATCTGCCGTGTCTTCAAGCTCCGTTGTGTTCTGTGTCACAACGGGATATCCCTCAGTAAAACCTAATTCCCGCACCGTCTTTCCGAATACTTTACAGAGTTGCCGAAGGTTCGCGGGACGCGGTGTGCTTTCCCCTTTCTCCCAGCGTGCTACCGTAGCAGGATCAACATCAATGCGTTCCGCTACCTCTTCCAATGACCAGCACTTTTCATACCGCGCCTCTGATAACTGTGCCCGTTCCATGTTATCTGCCCTCTTCATCTCTGCTATTCAATCGCTCTGGAATATATTCGATTTTCCGGATACAGCATAGCATAATTTGTCGAGGACTGCATGCGCTGAGTTCTCCTGGGGTGCGGTTCAAATTTTGATAAATTTGAACCGCACCCAATTTGATATAACATATTGACAGCCGTACTTACAGTACGTATAATCTGCTCAGCCATCACGCTCTAATCCTACCACAGAGGCGTGTAGTGGTATCCCTATCTAACTCAACTACATTGTTGTAGACAAACTATCTTACAGGACACAACTCAAGTTGAACAATAATGTAGGTAAATTGGTGAGATTTACACTATCGTTGACGTAGTATCATCGTAAGAGGCGCACTTATTCCTGAAAGGTTTTCTCACGAATTGTAACCTCTCTGAGAAGTTGTATTTGGTATTGTTAAAGGAGGCTAACTGCACTATGCAGAAACGTCTAACACGTATTTTCACCCTGGCAATGGGCATTCCCATGTTGCTAGCACTGCTCGTTGCTTGTGGTTCGGGTACTACAGGTAATGGTAGCAGTTCTACCCCTACTACTGGCTCTAAAACTATTGAGATCGCGACAGACTTACCATCGTCAGGTAAGGACACGAGTAGCGGAAAACCTGCTGAGAATGGTGCACATCTAGCTGTTGATCAAGCCAACGCGAACAACACTATCCCTGGATATCACCTTGTATTTGTAGCGAAAGACGATGTGGGTCCTAAAGGAATTCATGATCCCGCTGTAGGCGTTCAGAACGTACGAGCGTTGATCGGTGATGGACTTGTTGCTGGGATTGTTGGGCCTTTTAACAGCAGCGTGGGCAGAGAAGAGATGCCAGTAGCAAACCGCGCTCCTATCGCCCTCTTAAGTCCGGCTAACACCAATCAATGTCTCACACGAACAGGTGCTGATATCGACTGCGGTGGCCCGAATGATATTTTACAAACTGTGCGCCCCACGAACAAGGTCACTTACTTCCGTATCGCCACAACTGACGATCACCAGGGACCTGTAAATGCTGACTACCTCTACAATACGTACAACTTCAAGAATGCCTACGTCATCGACGATGCAGAAACCTATGGCGTTGGCATTGCTGACACGTTCACAAGGGAATGGCAGAAACTTGGTGGAAAAGTTTTGGGTCGTAGTAGTGAGCAAAGCTCAACTACGTCTTATGTGTCTCTGCTCACACAGATTGCATCTCAGAAACCTGACGTAATCTACTTCGGTGGGCTTGACTCTACTGGTGGTATATTACTTCGTCAGCAGATGCAGCAGGTAGCTGCTTTGAAGAATACCCCTTTTGCTGGTGGTGACGGTCTTGTAACAGCTACGTTTGCCTCAACAATCGGCACCGGTGGTGGTCCTGTCTATGCAACTGTTGCTACAGTGGATGTGACGAAGAATCCTTCAGCAGCAGACTTTGTCCAAAAGTACCAATCCACATACGGTACACTTGGAGCATACAGCGCGGCTGGCTATGATTGTGCCAATATCATGATACAGGCTGTCAAGGCTGCTATAAAAGGTGGCGCTCAAACGCCGCAGAACAGCGGTGACTCTGCTGGTGCCAAGACGTTCCGTCAAGCCGTCATCGATGCTCTGCAGAAGGTCGATTACAATGGTGTTACAGGCCACCATACCTTTGACCAGAATGGCGACACCACAGACAAGATCATCACGATTGAGAAGACTGCTGGTAATAACAAGCCCGGCTGGACGGTCGTGAAGGCGGTGACGGTATCCTAAGCGTCACAGCTTGTAGTATCGTATACAATGCATGAGTTAGGTAGTACCGCTATCTAGTTCGCGGGGGGAGCCGACAGGATGATTTCTAGTCGGCTGCTCCCATCTTGCTATTTGATCTCCTGGCACTACGTACGTATTAATGAAGGTGAGAATAAGTAGACCATGACGTTTCTGCAAGAATTGATTATTGGAGTTGCCACAGGAGCAATTTATGCTCTCATTGCTCTAGGCTACACAATGGTGTATGGTATCATCGAACTAATTAACTTTGCTCATGGCGATATTTTCATGGCTGGTACCCTTGTATCCATTCTAATCTTAAACTTACTCGGCATTTCTGGTGCATCGCACCTTGGTGTTTTGACGTTAGTGGGGGTAATGCTTGTGGCTTGTTTGGGCTCAATGCTTATCTGCGCGATATTGGGTGTAGTGATTGAGCGAATTGCGTATCGCCCTTTGCGCAATGCTCCGCGCCTCGCCCCGCTTATCTCTGCCATTGGCGTCTCGTTAATTCTGGAGGATCTTGGAAAGCTTTGGAAGGGCGTTAATTACATTTCATTTCCACAAATTTTCCCTCAAGTTAACTATACGCTTCTGAGCACAACACAGGGCTCGGTAAGTATAAGTAGTATTAACATATTGGTGATCGTGGTAGCAGTCGTGTTGATGCTAGCTCTACAATTATTTATCACTAGAACACGCACTGGTCGCGCAATGCGCGCTGTTGCACAGGACCGAGATGCTGCCGCGTTGATGGGTGTGAATGTGAACCGCATTATTGCGATCACGTTTTTCATTGGTGCTGCCCTTGCAGGTGCGGCTGGTTTTATCTATGGTCTGCAATACGGTAGCACAATCTTCTACATCGGTTTCCCCCTCGGTCTCGTCGCTTTCACAGCAGCGGTGCTTGGCGGTATAGGTAATATTGTTGGAGCCATGCTTGGAGGGTTACTCATAGGGGTGATTGAAGCTCTGTCAGCCCTTATTCCCGATACAGTGCTACCTCATGGCGGTGCCGCATGGCATGAAGCCGTTATCTTTGCTATACTCATCTTAATCCTGGTTTTCCGGCCCACTGGCCTTCTCGGTCAGCAGACGCCTGAGAAGGTGTAGAGGATGTCGGGAATGGTTCAAAGTCGTACATATACGTTGCCGGAAATGAGGTAATGCGGTATGTCCACCACAGCAATAAACGTCAGGACGCTTCTTCCTAACGTTAGTACGCGCTCACTTCTAATCAAATGGATCGTCGCGCTACTTGTGCCGATAGCTGTCTTCACATTCGTTTGGAGTGGGGCAGAAATCGTTAATGCTATGTTCCTGGCTCTTTTTGCCCACAGTAACGTTACTCGTAATACTGGCGCACTTATCGGGTCTGCTATCTTTATCGTCATTTTCTACGCTATAGTGATTGCGCTTGCTGGCTATCTTGTAGCGGCAGATACAGGTCGTCGTCGTACCGTTGAGGTATGGATAGATATACTCATCTTTGTCCTTGTTCCCCTTGTTCTTGTGATTGCTATCGGACTTATTATTGGGTTAGCACTTTGTGCTATTATCTGGCCCGTGTATCTCTACATACGCAATCGCGTGCGCAAAGCGATGAATTATACACCGCCTCAACCGCTTGAGAATCTCACTGTCATGAATGAAGAGCAGAAAAGACTACTCATGAGCCGTGCGATAGCGGGAGGTTTCTGGTTTGCTACAGTATTCGCAATTGCCTGGCTGATTGCTGATGTGATCTTTTTCTTCACGGGTTCCTTACCTACGCTCCTCCTGATCTGGACTCTTGTTCGCACAATCATCCTTCCCGTTGCTGGCTATTTTCTGGGGCGTTTGGGTGGAATACTTGCCTTACGTCGTACTCTTCCAGCTAAAGAGGCCCTGAGTAGCAATGGAGGAAGTAGTGCTAACGGAGGAGGACGACGCGTGAGTTTGCGGCGCAGATTACAGGTGCTTTCCAGAAGTCGTGCTAGTGAAAAAGCAAAAGATCTGGTGCCTAACGACCTTCCCTTACGCAGTACAGGTGCTCAACGTTTCTACGTAACGCTGCTTGTGTTGTTTGTGCTCTTTTACCCTTTGATTGATCCTTTCTTGTTTGGTCCAGGTACGGACGGTCGCTTAGCAGGCTATGGCGATGCTGGATATTATGTCATTTTGGCACTGGGTCTCAACATTGTCGTCGGTTTCGCAGGCTTATTAGACCTGGGCTATGTAGCCTTCTTCGCTATTGGCTCCTATGTTTGGGGAATAGTTGGCTCGCATCAATTCACACTCATAACGGGTATCCCATTGAATGTTCTGTTTCAACCGTGGTTATTCTGGCCCATGCTCCTCGTCACCGCGCTTATTGCTGCGTTGTTTGGTGTATTGCTCGGTGCACCAACGCTGCGCTTACGTGGAGACTATCTGGCAATCGTGACGCTTGGTTTTGGTGAGATTGTGCCTATTGTATTTCTGGAGCTGGATAAGTACACCAATGGACCTAATGGTCTGGTTGGTGTCCAACCTCCAGCTTTCCCTGGTGCCGACTGGACTACCTCACTACCATACTACTACCTGATCCTGGCACTGATTGCATTGGTCCTCTTTGCTAACATTCGTCTGCGTGACTCGCGTTTGGGCCGCGCCTGGATTGCAATCCGTGAAGACGAGATTGCCGCGGCTTCTTCAGGCATCAATTTGGTGAACACAAAATTGCTGGCTTTTGCTGCTGGTGCGTTTCTCTCCGGCATTGCTGGCGCATATCATGCTGCAAAGCTTGGTGGTGTAACACCGGATGACTTCAGTTTTAACGATTCAGTAATCTACTTGGCTATGGTGGTTATTGGAGGCATTGGTAGTATTCCTGGTGTGATCGTAGGTGCCTTTGCTGTCTACTCAATCAACGAGTTTATTCTGGCGCAACTGGATACCCTTGGGGCCAATCCAAGCAGTATCATTCATCCTGTCTACACCGCCATAACCCAGATTATTCCTGGTTTCACCTTTGGCAACATTCGTAACCTTGTCTTTGGTTCCATCCTCGTCATCGTAATGATCTATCGCCCAGAGGGTTTAATACCGAGTGCGAGGAGACGACGCGAATTGCATCGCGTTGAAGCTGATACGGAAGCAGCAGATTCGTTAGATGCGATACCCGGGTCACCGGGATTTGAGTCCCAAGTGCGCGTCGAGTAGCAAAATAGCAGGAGAGATACTATGAGTGTTGAGCGGGTGGCTCTGACAGACCAAGCAACTGAGGCTACAACTAACCCTCTGCTTGATCTGAACCACGTTACCAAAAGCTTTGGGGGCCTCGCTGCGGTGCAGGACGTTGATCTACAGGTGAAACCTGGAGAAATTGTGAGTGTTATCGGCCCAAATGGAGCAGGAAAAACGACTGTTTTCAATCTTATTACAGGAATTTATCGCCCAACATCAGGCGATATTCGCCTTCAAGGTAAATCACTAGTTGGCCTGCATCCAGATCAGGTTCTGATACGTGGCATCGCTCGTACATTTCAAAACATTCGTTTGTTTAATAACATGACCGTGCTAGAAAATGTGCTGGTTGGTCAACATACGCAGCTTAAGGCTGGCGTGTTAGGCTCCCTCTTCCACACTCCCCGTGTTGTGAAGGAAGAACAGGATGCTCGTAAACGTGCTATCGACCTTCTCGCCTTCTTTGGCCCCACTCTTGTAGAGCGGCAAGAAGAATACGTCCTCAATCTTTCATATGCCGAAAAACGACGCGTTGAGATTGCGCGCGCACTCGCCGCAAAACCCAAGTTGCTTTTGCTAGACGAGCCAACCGCTGGCATGAACGAGGCAGAGACGTTAGAGGCCGTGAAGTACGTGCGCCGCTTGCGTGACGAGCTACGGTTGACTATTCTCCTGATTGAGCATAAGCTGACGGTAACGATGGGCTTGTCAGACAAAATTGCCGTTCTTGACTATGGGCGTAAAATCTCAGAAGGCTTACCTGAAGAGGTGCGCCGTGATCCAAAAGTTATTGCAGCCTATCTTGGTAATTCTGACACGGCGCATCAAGCTATAGCAGATCAAAATGTTGCTGAATAACCAGAAGGAGAGCTGGATACATCTCTCGCCAAACAAGATCATTCTACATAGATCACGAGGTCTATCATGACTACAGTATTACAATTAAACGATGTGAATACGTACTATGGCCCAAGCCATGTCTTGCAAAATGTCTCGCTTGAGGTCAACAAAGGTGAGATCGTCTGCCTGCTGGGAGCGAATGCGGCAGGCAAGACGACGACAATGAAGACGATTTTTGGCCTTGTCCACCCACGTGCGGGTACGGTACAGTTTGAAGGAAAACAGATTCAGCACAAGCTGACTGGCGAGATCGTAACTTCTGGTCTTGCCCTCGTTCCAGAAGCTCGCCGCATCTTTCAACGCATGACCGTGCTGGAAAACCTGGAGATGGGTGCGTTCAGCCGTAAAAATCGCGTAGAGATCAAGCAAGACCTGGATCACGTATGCCAGATTTTTCCTCGTATCAAGGAACGCTTAAAGCAGGTCGCTGGTACTATGTCCGGTGGCGAACAGCAAATGCTAGCCATGGGCCGCGCCCTGATGTCACGTCCTCACATGATCTGCCTTGATGAGCCTTCAATGGGGCTCTCTCCCATTCTTGTTGAGACCGTATTCAATACCATCCTGCGTGTCCGCGACGAAGGCGTAACCATCTTCCTCGTTGAGCAAAATGCGTCGATGGCTCTCGGCCTTGCTGATCGCGGCTACGTCTTGCAGACGGGCAAGATCGTCCTGACTGATACCGCAAAGAATCTATTGACGAACGACCTGGTACGCCAGGCATACCTCGGCGGTGCATAAATTAAGATAGGGATGCAACAGATGTGTCCCTATTTGTTATCCAGCGCACGATGAAGTTCCTCTATACGCTGAATAACTTCAGCAAGAGTGCTCACGCCTAATTCTTCCATGTCTTCGCGGAGAGTCTCCAAACGCTCTAAAATTTCCATGTCATCGTAGTCGTCAAAATCCTTATCATCAATGTCATCTTCGTGCGGCCCTTTAGGGTTTTGTTTACTCACGAATTTCTCCTTTAGTATAGAAATGATATGTTATCATTCTGATAAGACCAACTAGCCTGAGTATCGTTGCCTGTGTCTACAACGACTGGATTACCCTGAAGTTGCCCCCTATCATCAATAGTCACGGTATAGAGTCCCTTGCCAGAGCTTAGCTTGTGACCATCCCAAAGAAGGCGGTTGTGTGTAAGAAAGAGAAAATGCCGACTATCAGCAGCCCACACGTTGTTTGACACAGGTTGGAGCAGCGCATTCACACCAGCTATTGACTGTGGCGCTTGTGTCGATGATGCATCTCCATCCTCTAAGAGCGCACGTTGCTGCTTGTTTGCAACGCTCACAAGCTGCAGAGTATGGATACCATCCAGAAGTAGAAACCGACCATTCGGCGACCAGTAGGGAACGCTATTGCTATCCGCGGTAATAGTAAACGAAGACTTGTCGTTGATATTTATCAGTGTATACTTTGAACCTGTGCTGTACAGGACAGCGTTGCCGTCCGGCGACCACGCGAACTGCGTACAGGCACATTGCGTTAGCGTTGTATCCTGACCATCCATTGAATGTAGTATAAGTTGCACCGCAGGAGTGCCACTCTCAAAATCTTTTGTAGTCCGCTTAGGTTGAGGATTAGCATATAAAATATCGGGGCGTGCATGCGTTGGTTGCCAAAGCACTCGTTCAAGTGATGCTGGTAGGGGATGACCAGGAAGAGGGCCTGAAATAAGATAACGTGTATTGGTTCCTGCTAACGTTACAGTAAAAATACCTTTCCTGTTTATTCCTATAGCTGTCGAATCTGTACCGGACAAAGAGAGACGCGAATCGCTTCCTGGTAGGAGCTTGGAGGCAATACCTTCGGGTTGATCATTTTGCGAAACCCACCAGAACGCGTTGCCGGGTACATGTGGTGAGGATGTTGGCTCCTGTCGATACAAGAGACGTGTTCCTGCTGTGTTCCATACCGGATTGCTGTACTGCACATCTGTGCTAGAGGGCATGACAGGTATAGAATTTCCACCATCGATGCCAACTGTGTTGATGGTGCTTGGCGCATCTCCTATTTGCCCTGTCACAGGATCAACTATAAGTTGCTTTGCTGCCAGGGTCCTGGCAAAGTGATCGTCAAGTGTGCGAAATGTCAGGATTTGATGTGTCGGTGACCAACTATATCCAACAACAGGCGTGTCCTGGGCAACGACCTCAAACGCGTTCGCCCCATCAGGATCAATCGTCCAGAGGTGTCCATCGCGTACAAATGCAAGTTCGTTGCTCCCAAGATGTCCTGGACTACACGACGCGAAACCCGCGAGTAGCAGTAGCAACAGGAAAAGTGTGCATCTCCGTTTCATCTGCCGAGTATAGTCCTGTATGTAGCTCTGGTCAAGCATGTATAAGTCGTGTTCATTACCATAGAGTGCTGAGGGTTTGCTCCCAGCACTCTATGGTAATGAACACGGCTATATTGTACTTGTTATGTGGCATATGATATGATTTTTTCTATACTGTAGTGGCACCTATCGTGAATTGTCATCACCTTTTTTTCTCACCTGAACCAGGTAAATGAGTGTGGAGCTATACATGAACCAATTGGAACGTCTCCTATTTTTAGGGAGCAGGAATGACCGATCCGCACTACGCTATCTTTTTGATGCCGCATTTGCGCTTATCGGGGCTTTATTGATAACTGGCATCATCACTCTGTTTCATCTCTCGTTTATCCGCAATATTTCACTACTTTACCTATTCATAGTATGGTTTCTGGCAATCAAACGAGGTTTGTACTCCGCGCTTTGTGCCTCTGCTTTTGCCTTTCTCAACTTTGACTTCTTTCTTGTCCAACCACAGTATACCTTTACTATTAGTGACCCTGCGGAATGGTTAGCCCTGTTTTTTTTCCTGGCAACTGCAATCGTCACAGCACTTGTTGCTTCAAGGCTACGCCAGAGTGTGGATGAATCCAATCGTCGAGAGCAGGAGGCTCGTGCATTATATGAATTGGTGAAGGCTACTGCCAGCGAAGAAGATGTGAAGCACCAACTAGAGATCGTTGCAAACACAATTACAGAAGTATTCACGCCATCGGGTGTACGAAACTGTTGCTTTTTGCTGCCTAATAGTGAGGATAAATTAGTGGCGCTAGCATGTGCTCAACAGGGTGAAGAACAAATAAAGCCTATCTCTGATGAGGAGGCAATACGCAGATGGGTTATGGTACACGGTGAGACAAAAGATTTATACGATGTTTCACTTACTTCCACATTATCCTCTGTTTATCCGTCAAAAGTTGTCGTACATAGTACAGAGGTAGCAAAGGGAGGCCGTCGCTATATACGTCTAATCCCGCTTAAAACAGGCCAAAGGGTCATTGGTATCGTTCGCATTGTGATAGAGGATGATCCTAATTTGCCCTCAGATGAAAAGCTGTTGATAACAAAACGCGAAGCTCTACCCCGACCAACGGATTCATTAAGGATCGCGATTGATCAAGTTGTTGGCAATATCATGGGTGTGAAGCGGGAGCAGGCACTGCTGCAACCATCGTTCTTCGAGGCGTTCCTCGATCAAGCAACCTCTATCATTGAAGGTGCACGTCTGCGCCAGGAAAGCTTACAGATAGAGGTATTGCAACGCACTGACGCTCTGCGCGCTGCCCTTCTCTCATCTGTCTCGCATGATCTGCGTACACCGCTTTCCTCTATCAAGGCCGCTGCCTACAGTTTGCAAGAGAAGGGTGTAACATGGGACGGGGAGTCACGCCGCGGTTTCGCGGAGACGATAGAACGCGAAGCTGATCGACTCAACCGTCTGGTGGGAAACATTCTCGATATGTCGCGTATAGAAGGAGGCGCGCTAAAACCTGAAAAAGAGCTGTATCCGCTTGATGAGTTGGTCTATCACGTGATGAATCACATGCAGCCCCTACTACGAGACCGTGATGTGCGAGTGTCGCTCCCCGAAACCCTTCCTCCTGTAGAGCTAGACTTTCTGCAGATGGACCAGGTGCTTACCAATCTGATCGAGAACGCTGTACGCTACACGCCCTCCGGGTCGCCAATTGAGATAAGCGCGGAGGCAAGAAATGGAGAGGTACTGGTAAGTGTGGCCGATCACGGTCAAGGTATCCCAACTGAGGACCAGGAGCGTATCTTTGATAAATTTTATCGTGTATCAGGAGCGAAACGCAGAGGAACTATGGGTACAGGCTTGGGTCTTGCCGTATGCCGCGGTCTCATTGAAGCGCATGGCGGGCATATTTGGGCTGAAAATCGAGAAGGCGGTGGTGCTATTTTTCGGTTTACACTACCTGCTACAGAGAAGGCAAAGGAATTGATATATGAGTAAAGGTGGAGCGCGCATCCTTGTAGTCGATGATGAAGTAGAGATTCGACGTGCCTTACAACGCAACCTTATAGCTCATGGGTTTGAGGCATTCGCTGTAGGTAGTGGAGAAGAGGCCCTGGATGCTATTACGCTACATCGGCCTGATCTTATGCTCCTCGACCTTGGCCTCCCAGGGATGAGTGGCCTTGATGTATGTAAGCAGGTGAGGGCAATATCAAATTTGCCTATTATTGTCCTATCGGTGAAGGATGCCGAGCGCGACAAGGTACAAGCACTTGACCTTGGGGCCGATGATTATGTCTCGAAGCCCTTCGGCATAGATGAAGTGCTGGCCCGTATACGTGTTGCCCTGCGTCATGCAGCACAAATACACAGTGGTACGGAGCCTTCATTTATAGCGGGACCGCTCAAAGTTGATTTCGCTCAGCGTCTCGTTCATGTCAATGGACAAGAGGTTAAGCTAACTCCTACTGAATACGATCTCCTCAGAGCGCTGATTAAGAACAGTGGAAAGATTATGACGCGCCAGATGCTGCTCTCCCAGGTGTGGGGTACCGGTTATGGCACAGAGGCGCACTACCTTCACGTCTACATTGGTCAGTTGCGTCGGAAGATCGAACCTGATCCCGCGCATCCTCGCTTCATCACTACCGTGTCAGGTGTGGGCTATCGTTTCCATTCCGACGAAGCAGATACAGTGAGTTGATGGCCCTACCACTGTTTTACCAGGTGAGCTACCTTTCCTGTAGAGGTCTCCTCGTATCGTATCTGGTCGGGCTGAATATCTTGCAGTGCAGAGACTTGATCTGCAGCGATAATCGTGTCAGATGGATGCACTACTTGCCAGACGTGGAACGCCGCACCCGGCTCCTTATGTCTATAGACGAAGAGGCTGGGAACGTGTGCCTCTAGTGCCATGTGATTCGCCCTCCCGAAATCTTGTTTTGCTTGTGCATCTTCTAAATGCGCTGCGACATGCCTGAATACCTCGGGCTTCCGGGCAGATGAGCGTTCCCCTATGTATAAAAACATGACAGGAACGTGGTCTCCACTCTTAACCGCTGCCTCTATGACCGCGCTATTGTGTCCTTCTCCAGGAGTGAGTATAGCTAGTACTGAGCCAGGCAGATGTTTCTCTCGCTGCGTGACGACTACCGGCACACGCCCTCTCTGCTTGTGACGCCTATAGTTAATGAAAGCAATCGCCATTCCAATAACAGACACAGACCCGCCAAATTCTGTCGCAGGGAGCTTGCTTATCAAGTTGGTAGACCACGCGATGACAACAAGGAGCGTTGTGAATATACCTAACCAGAAGTTAAGCGTCGATCTCGTCCATCGTCCCTCTGGTTCTGGTCGTTCAGAAGCTGGTGTCGATTCATTCGTCGTACTCGTCTCTACCATCTCTGCTGCATTGTCTCGCTTCTGCTTTACCGTCATTGGTGCCTGCCCTTGCGCATGAGTGTCGTTATCGTTCATGGATTGGAATGCCTGCCTTCTAGCTCTACGGGTGCGGTGCCGGACTATGTCCATACTTAAGCACGTCAGAGTGAATGCCCCTAGGAGTCCGAATGCGTACATATCTCCAAGAACGTTAATATCTCCTCTCACCAGGAGCAGTACGAGAATAGGGATGCCTGTAGCAAGTGCGATAGAGTAATGAGGTGTACCGCGTAACTTGTTACGCCGCAGAATGATCTCAGGAAAGAACTCCATACGTGAAAGAGCCAAAAAGACGTGGTAAGAACCAATAATAGCCGTATTGCTGGCAAAAACAAGCAGTGCGCTTGCGCTAATCGCAACTTCTGTTTGTAAGAACGCTCCTCCCCAATGACCACCGAGAAGAGAAATGAGTTGAGCATTCGTTGTCTGATTGGCTGCCTCGCTTGGCAAGAGAAGAGTCGAGAGCATCGTGAGCAAAGGACTGGTGATACCTACGGTCAACACGACCAGAAATAGAGCCAACTTCCCCACTGCTCTACGTGGTAGCTTCATAACAGGCGAAAGCTGTGAGATGCTCTCTAACCCCGAAAAGGCGAGGAATGAGCCTGCGAATCCAACCAATATAGTGACAGGCGTAAGAGCCCGGCCCGCGAACATCTTGGAGAAGAGCGCAAGAAAATCGGGGAAAGAGAGATGAGCAAAGACGGTGACAAGAATGGCAATATCGCTAGCAAAAGCGATAACCGCTCCCACCATACTTACTTTCGCGCTTTCACTAACGCCAACCCAATTGAGAATACCCAGTAACACAAGCATGAGAATCGTGATCCATAGTGTGACGGGTAACCCCAAGAAATTTGATTGAGGACCAATTACTGGCATAACCACACTTAGATAGAGCATCCCCGAAAGGCAACTGATAGCCGCTGTGAGGAAATAATCGACGAGAATGAACATGCCACCCAGCGCACCAAACCAGTGATTGAGTGCCTGTGCCGCCACTGTGACAACTCCACCACCCTGAGGAAAGCGGTATGTGACCTCTACATACTTGAGCGTGAGCAGGATGAAGACCGCCATAGTGAGAAATACAAAGAAACCCGCGAGCCTGCCCACGGTTCCGTAAAGAATACCAGGCACATAGTAGATAGAGGTGCCAATGTCCGCGAATACGACCGCCCAACAGAGAAAAGGGCCAAGTTGTGGCTTTGCTTCAGCCTCGTCAGTCTTTAGAGGTGGATTAGCTGTCCCACGCGCCATGGATTCTTGAGCCATCGTATACATCCTCTCCCTTACCATACAATAGCTACCAGGTTTTGAGCAAGTGCGCCACTTTCCCATCTGATGTCAGTTCATAGCGGATGCGATCAGGATTCACATCGTGAAACTCTTTCTCATCCTCTGCCGCGATCACTATATCATGAGGATGAATCGTTTGCCAGGCATGTGCTACTATGTCTGGTTCCTCCTCAAGATAGACAAATCGCCGCGTGGGAACCTTCGCTTTTAGTGCGAGACTTTCTGCCCGACCAAAGTATTCTTTGGCGTGCTCGTCGTCCAGATATGGATCAACAATTTCCATCATGCTTGGGGCTTCTTTACGTCGTGTCGGCTTCCCTACATATAAGAAGACAAGTGGACCACGAGTGTCTGCATTGTTTACCGCCGCACGAATAACAGCGTTATTATGCTCGTTGCTTGCTGTTAACACTGCTAAGACAGAGTTAGGCATCGGTTCATCGATGCGTGTCACGACCACCGGGACTGGCACGCGCCCCTTCTTCTCATGATAGATGTAATCGGCGTAGGCAATTATCATTCCTAACGTAGCTACTCCACCACCAAAGGCTGTCGCTAACGGCTTTGTTACCAGGTTGGTGGACCATGCAATAGCTACTAACAAGGTGGTCAGAATACCTAAGAAGAAACTAATCTTGAACCAAAGTCCCAGACCTTCACTAGCGTTGGAAGGTGCTTCCGCAATTGTGTTAGATGATGGTACGCTCTCAGAAGAGCTATAACCATTTACACTTGTCCCATTTCTGGAAGTTTCATCACTTTGTTGCGCTGTATCGATTCGCACTGAGCCGTAATCGTCCTCTCCTATCCTTACTGATGCACCTCGCTTTGTGGCCCGCGCTATCTTCCAATCTCGATAACGGACGATGTCCAGTCCCAGGCAGGTAAGCGTGAAGGCTCCTAGTAGACCGAACGCGTACATATCTCCAAGAAGGTTGATTTGGCCCAACACCCCGATGAGTACTACTACTGGAATGCCCGTGGCTAGAGCAATAGCATAGTGAGGCGTTCCACGTAACTTGTTACGCCGCAAAACAAAGCTAGGGAGGAACTCCATACGTGTAAGTGCAATGAACACGTGGTAGGCTCCAATAATGGCCGTATTACTGGCAAATACGAGCAGCGCAGTGGCACTGATCGCTACCTCTGTTTGTAAGAACATGCCACCCCAACGACCAGCGAGAAGAGAAATGATCTGAGTATTCTGTACCGGATCTTTTGCTGCACTCGGCAAAAGAATGGTCGAGAGCATCGTGAGCAAGGGGCTGGTTATACCAATTGTCAAAACAACAAGCAGCATCGCAATTCCTGCAACTCTCTTGTGGGGTTGTTTCATGACAGGAGAGAGTTGCGAGATACTTTCCAGGCCCGAGAAGGCGAGGAAAGAACCGGCAAATCCAACAAGGATAGAGTTAGGGGTGAGTGCATGAGTTGCGAACATCTTTGGGAAAAGCGAGAGAAATTCCGAGAAGGATAGGTGCGTAAACACCGTGATTAAAATAGCGATATCGCTGATAAAAGCAATAATAGCCCCGACAAGGCTGACTCTTGCGCTCTCGCTGATTCCCACCCAGTTTAGGATGCCTAAGAGTATAAGCACCCCAACAGTGATTAACAGAATAACAAGCTGGATTGAGCCTAAACCCGGTACCTTCACGCTTGCACCAATTGCCGGTACTACCACACTCAGGTATTCCATCCCTGATAGGCTGCTGATAGCTGATGTAAGAAAGTAGTCCACTAGAATAAACATGCCCCCTAACGCCCCAACCCAGTGATTCATGGCCTGCGATGCCACCGTTACCACGCCACCACCCTGCGGAAAGCGATGCGTAACCTCAACATACTTCAGCGTGAGCAGGACAAAAACTGACATGGTCAAGAACACGAAGAAGCCCGCGAGGTTGCCAACGGTTCCATAGAGAATGCCGGGAGTGTAATAGACAGAGGTGCCAATATCTGCAAAGACGACGGCCCAACAAAGAATAGGGCCAAGCATACTTGTTGAGTGGTCTGATTTGTTGCCGTGAGATGTATACGATGTTTCCGGGGCTACAGATTCCTGTGCCATACTATTGTTTTCCTTCGATCATTCTAAGAATCTTGCTCTGTTGGATGTTTATGTAGACAAGCACAGCTTACGAAACTGTGCCAAGCGAGAATACTCAGAATAGTGTAGCACAGGAGAGAAGTAGACGCAAAAAACTTTGAGAAAATCTTTAGGATTTCTCTCTCTTTCCTGAGTATCTACTGATACCCTGGCATATATACTTTGACGTAAACAAGTAATTGATGTCCAGCTTATTTGCCAGGAGGATGCTATGAAGACAACACGTCTTCTCTTCCCTTTTTCTCATGATATAGATGCGAATGCCATTGAACACGCTGTGCACCTAGCCAAACAGCACAATGCTACGCTTGTACCAGTTTCTCTCATTCGTGTACCGGAGAAGCAAAAAATGAAGGCTGTACGTCTTGAGATCATGCAACAATCAAGGGATTTTTTAGAAGCGGTATCTCATAAAGCGAGTAAGTTTCAGGTGCCAGTGGAGCAAGTGGAGGTCCTTACTAGCGATGTTGAGCAGAGCGTCGGTACTCTGACTAAGAAATTATCCTGTGATGGCGTCCTCCTCTTCATAAAGGGTAAAGATGGAATCTTGCTTGACTCTAACGACATACAACGTATCGTGGAAAGAGCCGATAGTAAATTCTATGTGTTCCATATAGAGGCGAAGGGCAGTACAAATGTCCATTTGCGCCAGTAATGTGTCTCAAATCATCCATAATACAAGAAGTGGCTGAATGCTTTCATATTGGGTCGTTTATCATACCGCAGAATAGAGGAATATTGTTCCTCATTTGAGCTTGAGAGGAGCATAAGATCGATCTTAAATCTCGTTGCTCTTCTTCCTACTATATACCATGAGGGTTCTAATGAACAATACAGATGGTGAATCGCTAAAGGAAGAGGAACGTACTCCTCGTACCCCTGAAAATACACAATTCTCTGATGAAGATGCCGCCCAACTTAGGCGTACTGAGGTCTTACAGGGAAGGTCACTGGGAAACCAACGTGTACGCAGAACATATGCCACGCATTCCTCGCTACGCCGAGTAGACTCTGGAATGCTGGAGGCGACGCCAGAAACAGAGATTCCAAGCGGTGGCTTGGGCCGAGCAGGGTATAACGTCAAGCGTTTCCTCATTGGTGCTCCTCTCGCAAATGCTCAGCTAGAACACGAACGCCTCTCCAAGTTCAAGGCTCTGGCCGTCCTGTCATCCGATGCCATTTCGTCCGTTGCCTATGCAACAGAGGCTATTTTGTACTCGCTGTTGATAGAAGTCCAGGTCGGGTCGGCATATCTCTGGCCGACATGGTATATCGGCTTAGCTATTGTGGTTCTACTTGCCATTGTGACCCTCTCTTATCGCCAGACCATTCCGGCCTACCCCAATGGAGGTGGCTCCTATATTGTGGCGAAAGACAATCTGGGCACACTGCCAGGTTTGATAGCGGCAGCGTCATTAATGATCGACTACGTGCTCACTGTATCTGTAAGTATCTCGGCTGGCGTTGCGGCTCTGGCGACGCTCTTCCCCTCGTTGCAATCGTATGTGGCGACGATTGATGTGGTTCTAGTTATACTGATCACTGTCGTAAACCTGCGTGGTGTGCGCGAATCAGGCACTATCTTTGCCCTGCCGACGTACCTGTTTATCGGCAGTGCTGTACTGCTGATCATCGTCGGCTGCATCAAAGCCTTTGTCTTCAACCATCAGCCGCTCTTCGGAACCTTCCACCCGTATGTTAAACCGATAGAAACGCTCAGCATTTTCGTGATCTTGAGAGCTTTCGCGGCTGGCTGTACTGCCATGACTGGAGTTGAAGCCATTTCCAATGGTATTCCGGCGTTTAAAAAACCGGAGCCGCGCAATGCCGCGATTACCCTGGCCTGGATGGCTGGTATTCTAGGAGTATTGTTCATTGGCATCACCGCATTAACACTCACGAATGGTATCGAAGCTAATGCCGCAGGCAACCCTACTGTAATCGGGCAGATCGCTCAGAAGGTATTTACAGGACCTCTGGGCTTCATGTTCCCGGTCTTCCAACTCTCGACGCTCTTTATCTTAACCCTGGCGGCCAACACAAGCTACTCTGACTTCCCGCGCTTGGCGTCAATTCTGGCTCGTGATAACTTTTTGCCGCACCAGTTTGCTTTTAGAGGTGATCGTCTCGCTTTTTCAAGTGGTATCGTGTTTCTAGCTGTGCTGGCTAGTCTCTTGTTGATCGCGTTTAATGGTAATACCTCTCTGCTGCTTAACTTGTACGCGGTCGGCGTTTTTATGTCATTTACGCTCTCTCAAGGAGGTATGGTTCTTCACTGGTGGCGTCTACGTGCCATGCACAGAGGGTGGCTGCGCAGTCTTATTATTAACGGTTTAGGTGCCTTGACAACGCTGCTTGTCGCCTTAATCATCTCCATTACGAAGTTCACTTCAGGTGCCTGGATCGTTGTCATCCTTATCCCGCTCCTGGTACTCATGTTCGAGTCGATCCATCGCCACTATACACGAGTTGAGCGTGAACGCACGACTGACATTCCTGTCAAACCACAGGACATACGCCATCGACTCATCGTGCCTATTGCAGGACTAGATGCCATCACAAAGCAAACTCTATCCTACGCTCGCTCTATCTCGCAAAATGTTGTTGCCGTACATGTATCGGGTGATAAGCGTAGGGCTGACGCTTTGACTGCAAGCTGGCAGAATTGGCAGCGAGGTCTTGCTGACGATGAGAAAGCCACACTGGATATCCTTGATATCGATCATCACACGATTTCGCGCCAGGTGCTCTCCTACATCGACAGGACTCATAAAGAATTCCCCGATGAGACACTGACTATAGTTCTTCCTGAAGTTGCAGTTACTCATTGGTGGGAGTACGTCCTGCGTAACCGAACAGAGCTTCGACTGAAGGCAGCATTGCTGTTCCGTCCAGGTATTGTCGTCACCGACATTTCTTCTTACCAGGAAGGAAAAACTTCTTTACCTCAACGAACGGAGAAACTCTCAATACCTCCACATCCTAAAGATGTAAAGCATCTCTTCATCGTGCCCATTGCAGGTTTAGACAGAGTATCTAAGCAAAGCCTTGCGTATGCCCGCTCTATCTCAAATCAGGTTGTTGCTGTTCACGTCTCTATCGATGCACACGATACTGAAAAGGTCCGTGCTGACTGGGATGTTTGGAAAAAGAGTTTTACTGCCGAGGAGAAGACGGAATTGGTGGTGATCGAGTCGCCCTACCGCTCGCTTTCGCGCCCGCTGCTTAACTACATCGACACGATACATGAGTTGTATCCTGATTATACACTGACAGCGATACTGCCAGAGTTTGTGGTAGCGCACTGGTGGGAGTATTTCTTGCACAATCAAACGGCGTTCCAGTTAAAGACTGCATTGCTTTTCCGGCAAGGCGTAGTCGTCACGAATGTACCTCAACATCTGCCCAGTAGAGCGCAAGAGAAGAGGAAGCCTTTGGAGCCAATTCTACCGGTCTAGCACTAGCAACTTCGTTGGAAACGAAGGCTTCGTGGATACAGTAACCAACTCTCTTACTCCTTAAATTGAGGCTTGACCTTCCAGCGATGGGAAGGTGTATAGTTCTTACTAGAAGGAGGAAAAAGCGATGCATACTAACAGAAAGCAAAGTGACCGCCAACAGGTGACTGATCGGGCGGAAGGGCTAACTATCGGTCAGTTGGCCCATCTCACTGCCATCAATGCGAAAGCTATTCGCTACTATGAGAGTATTGGCTTGCTACCACGCCCACCACGTAGCACCAATCAGTACCGACGCTACAGCGTTGCAGATGTGAGCCGCCTTCAGTTACTCCGTCGTATCCGTCTGTTAGGCGTTCCTCTTTCTTCGGCAAAGTCTCTCTTGGTAGGTGCATCAGATGCGCGATGCGTTGATGTTCAACAAGAGCTTTTGACCCTCGTCATTGAGCGATTGAAAGCCCTTGACCAGGAGCTTGAAGAGTTGCAGATGTTTCGAGCAGAAGTGGAGAACTACCAGCACGCTCTAGCAGCCTGCCAACCTGATGAATACGAACCTTTTAGTACGTGCCTTGATATGTCGTGTATCGCGTTTTCATGCGATACTCCTGGTCAGGAGGAAACCTATGAACACAGCACAGCATGAGCCGTGTGATTGTCCTTGCGGAACTTGCCCATGTGGTTGTGGTTGTTGTGGATGTTAAGCCCATCGTAACGAGCATAGTTAACAGGGAGTGGTACATCTTAGTACCACTCCCTTTTCTTATGTCTCTTCTCTCAATATGATGTTCACGCTATTTTTATTCCTGTCAGAAGGATGATTTCGTTGTTTTTGCTCCATCTTGTGTAGATCGGGATGTATACCGATTGAGGTGTGTGAAGATGGCGTGAATAGCTGCTTATACTTGCTTGACACTTTCACACCGCTTTCGCATACTTTGCTCAAGGGAAATAACTGTCCCCCCCTTAGTTCTCGAAAGGAGTGTTTTCTTGATCTTGATTGAAGTTGTTGTGCCTGGCTCACTGGCTCATCAGGTTGAGCCAGCCATCGAACAGTGCTGTGCCGAGTCAGGTGATAGACTTCTTGGGCGTAGAGAGTACCAGGAGGTCAATGAGTTATTCCTTGTCGTCCAGCTTTTGCAAGATGCCCATCAGTCCAAGCATGTCCCGATCTTGGGTCAAGCATTGCAGAACAGCATGATTAGCTCGTTCAATTTTGTTCAGGGCAGCCTGGTTGCGGTATCATCTCCTGACATTCTTGAGCAGATACACAGTTTCCCGTTGTCTTTGGGTGACTCATGGGTACCGTCCGCCCGTGATCCCAATTGTATTTATCTCTGTCTTCACCGCCCACTTTTGACTCATGCGCAAGCCGCCTGGTTCCTCCTTCATGAAGAGACGACATGGAACTACGTGTAAATCGCACGGAAGATATCTTTCATCTTTGAGCAAACACCACGTCTCATCTTGCTCAACAATGAGACGTCGGTGTTTATTTGTTCTAACAGGTGGTGTTGTCTAGAGTAGCGTTGCTCTAGGAGGCACCTTTCCACAACAGATTCTCCTCTTGCTTTTTCTCGCGTCAAGCTGTAGAATCAGGTATGGTTCCACCCGTTTTTGGTACCGTCGGATCATACAGGATCGGTCAAGTAGTCCTCAATCCCGTACATGCATTCCACGAGGCCAGTCCCCAGAAAGGTAGCACATAACCGAATGACCATTACTACCCGTCCACGCACAATAGGTGAGTTGCGTGAAAGTGGATATAGAGTGCTTTCCATCAAGGAAGAGTTACGTAAAAATCTCATTCAGAAAATTCGTAGTGGGGAAGAGTTGTTCCCAGGGATTGTCGGCTATGAGGATACTGTTATTCCTCAAATCGAAAATGCCATCCTCTCTGGTCAGGACATTATCTTTCTTGGTGAGCGCGGTCAGGCGAAAACACGTATGGCGCGTAGTCTCGCCAATTTGCTTGACGATGTTGTGCCAGTTATCGCTGGCTGCGAGATCAACGATAATCCCTTCGAGCCGATCTGTAAGGCATGCCGCGATAAAGTAGCCGAGCACGACGACCTCGTAGAGATTGCCTGGCTCCCACGTGACCAACGCTATGGTGAGAAGCTAGCAACACCTGACATTACCATCTCAGACCTCGTCGGCGAGGTCGACCCTGTGCGTGTAGCAGAGGGCCGCTATCTCTCAGACGAGCTGACTATCCACTATGGGCTGATTCCTCGCACGCATCGCGGCATCTTCTGTATCAACGAGCTTCCCGACCTTGCCGAGCGCATTCAGGTCGGCTTGTTGAACATCATGGAAGAGCGAGACGTGCAGATTCGTGGATACAAACTTCGCTTGCCACTCGACGTATATGTTGTCGCCAGTGCCAATCCGGAAGATTACACCAATCGCGGACGTATCATTACGCCGTTGAAGGACCGTATCGGCTCCGAGATTCGCACGCACTATCCACGCACCATCGAGCATGAAATTCAAATCATGGAGTCTGAAAGCAATCACTTCATCACTGAGGGTATGGATATTATCTTCCCGCAGTTCATGAAGGAGGTAATTGCCGAGATAACTCATCTTGCCCGATTGAGCAACGATATCAGTCAGCGTTCCGGCGTAAGTGTGCGCGTCTCCGTCTCAAACTTCGAGAACGTGTTGAGCAACGCTAGTCGGCGTGCGCTTCGCCTCAAGGAGAGATCTGTCTCACCTCGCGTCAGTGACCTCTCCTCGATTATCGCTTCGACCGCTGGTAAGATTGAGCTGGACACAGTAGGGGACATAAAAGAAGACCGTGTTGTGCAAAAACTTATCAACGCGGCAGTGCTCAGCGTCTTCGGTCAATACTTCGAGCAGCGCGAATTTGAGCAGCTTGTGGCAGGCTTCGAGCGCGGCCTGAGTGTGCATGTTGGTGACGATATGCCGTCTATGGAGTATGTCAACCAACTGTCAAAGGTGGGCGGCTTGAGTAAGGCTATCGACAAGCTCAACGGGCGTGGTAACCCGGCTAGTATCGCATCGTCCATCGAATTTATCCTCGAAGGACTACACCTGAACCGACGTCTTAATAAGGATGAAGTCAGCGGTAAAACTCGCTATCGGCGGTAAGGGACACGCGACATGTTTGAACGCTTTTACAGAAATCGCTACGGGTATTCCCGCTGGGACGGGACACAGCGTATCGAAGGACTTGACGCCGACGATATTCTGAAGGCCCTTTCCGACGACTACCTGGAGAATGGTAATCTACAGCAGGCACTCAAACGCCTGATGCAGGATGGAGTTCGCAGCGAAGATGGTCGTCGTGCGATGGGGCTACGTGAGATGATGGAGCGTATGCGCCAAACGCGCAGCGAACAACTCAATCGTTATAACATGGCCTCAGGTGTCATGGACGACCTGCGTGAGAAGCTTGAGGAGATCAAGCAGCTAGAGCGCGAGGGCATCCAGCGACGTCTCGATGCTCAGCAGCCCCAGAATGGTCAGCAGGGGCAAGAAGGCCAGCAGCCCCAGGACAAGCAGTCTCAACAGGGTCAGCAAGGCCAGCAGGGACAAGAGGGCCAGCAATCCCAACCTGGGAATCAGTCTCAGCGTGGGCAGCAGGGTCAAGAAGGCCAACCAGGTCAGCAAGGCCAATCGGGACAGCCTGGGGGGGACCTCACTCCTGAACAGATGAGACGTATGCTTGAGATGATCGCCAAGCGTAAGCAAGAGACGCTTGATGGTCTGCCCAACGATATTCCTGGTCAGATCAAAGGACTCTCCGAGTACGATTTCATGGATGATGAAGCTCGTGAGAAGTTTAAGGAACTGATGGATAGTCTGCAACAGCAGATGATGCAGCAGTTCTTCCAGGGTATGCAACAATCTCTGCAAAACATGACCCCTGAAGATGTCGCCAAAATGCGCGAGATGATTCGCGACCTGAACAAGATGCTCAAAGAGCGTCAAGAGGGTCGAGAGCCAGACTTCGACTCGTTCATGCAGAAGCATGGCGAGTACTTCCCCGGAGTCAACTCGCTGGATGATCTGATCGAGCAGATGCAGCAGCAGATGGCAGCAATGCAGGGCATCATGGATAACCTGTCACCTGAGCAACGACAAGAGTTGCAGGGCCTGATGGAACAGATGATGGGCGATGATCGCATTCGCGTCGATATGATGGAGCTGGCGCAAAATCTTGAAGCTATGATGCCATCAGAAGAGGTTCGCACGCGCTTCCCCTTCCGAGGGAAAGAGTCTCTGCCGCTCAACGAAGCGATGCGTATGATGGGACGTCTCCAACAGATGGAAGGGTTGGAAGACCAATTCCAGGAAGCGCGCCGTCTGGATGATATTAGTGCTATCGATAGTGAGAAGGTCAAGGATTTTCTCGGCGACGAAGAGTATCAATCAGTCGAACAACTGAAAGAACTCATGAAGACTCTAGAGGAAGCAGGCTACATCCAGAAGCGTGGAAACCGCTGGGAATTAACCGCACGCGGCATTCGCAAGATCGGGCAGAAGGCACTGCAGGACATCTTTAATAAGATGAAGCGCGATGGCTTTGGCCGACACGTCAGTCCCTTCCGAGGCGTAGGCGGCGAACGTATCGACGAGAGCAAGGTGTACGAGTTTGGCGACCCCTTCCTGCTCGATCTGGAAAAAACACTCATGAACTCTGTACATCGACGTGGTATAGGGACACCTGTGCAACTGGCTAAGGAAGACTTTGAAGTCTATCGCACCGAATTCACTACGCAGTCGTCAACGGTCCTGATGATCGATATGAGCCTGAGTATGGTCTACAATGGCTGTCAACAGGCCGCGAAAAAGGTGGCGGTTGCCCTTGAGAGCCTGATCCGCTCACAGTTCCCGCGCGATAACCTGTACATCGTTGGCTTCTCGGCTATGGGCCGTGAGTACAAGCCAAATGAACTCATCGAGCTGAGCAGTATGGACAATGAGCGCGGCACCAACATGGCGCACGGACTCATGCTATCTCGACAACTCTTAGCACGACATCGTGGCGTCAACAAGCAGATCATCATGATTACTGATGGAGGCCCAACCGTCTGGTACGAGAATGAGAGCTGGCAATTCGCCTATCCCAGTCCTTACGCCGAGCGGCAAACCCTGTTAGAAGTCCAACGCTGCACACGCGACGGCATCACCATCAACACCTTCATGTTGTATGATGATGACTGGATGGTTGCCTTTGTCGATCAATTGACCGAGATCAACAAGGGTCGCATGTTCTACGTCGACAAGGACAACCTTGGCGAATACCTGCTCGTTGATTACCTGAACAGCAAGAAGAAATTCGTTTCGTAGATGTTGGATGAACTCTCGCGTGCGTTCGTTGTGGGTCTGCGTCAGCTAGGTCTGCAACTAAATGAGCAACAAATTGAGCAACTCTTGCGCTACCGCCAGGAGTTGCTCGATTGGAATATGCGCGTAAATCTTACTACGATAACCAATCCAGAGGAAGTTTTGATCAAACATTTCCTCGACTCATTATCCCTCTTAAGTGTGTATGATGCCCCGCAAACACGATTACTCGACATTGGGTCAGGAGCAGGCTTCCCCGGTCTCGTCCTCAAGATAGTGCGTCCGCAATGGCAAGTCACTTCACTAGAAGCCACAGGCAAGAAGGTAAAGTTCCAGAATCACATCATAGAGGTACTACATCTCGAAGGAATCGAAGCTATTCACAGGCGCGCCGAGGAACTTGCTCACAAACAGGAGTATCGAGGAACATTCGATATTGTCACTGCCCGTGCCGTCTCCTCGCTCTCCTCACTCCTGGAATACTCCGCACCCTACTGTCGCGTTGACGGACAAATGATTTTTCCCAAAAAGGGGGATCTGGCAGACGAGCTGGTACAGGGCAAGCGAGCCGCATCCCAGCTTGGCGCAGTTCTGAAAATCAACACGCTCATAACGCTGACCGGGCTAAATGATGGTAGACGGCTTCTTGTATGGGAACAGCAAAGGTCATGCCCAACTCAGTTTCCCCGCAGTGGTGCTGTCATGACGAAGAATCCTCTAGGCAAAATGAAGCTCTCTAATAGAGGGTAAGCATTTGTACTCATGCATTCTTCTTCCCTCTTGATTGTATAGAACTTATATTCTATACTGTACTTGGCGACTCTTGATGATGCATCCATGTAACCCTAGCTATCAAAGGAGAAATGAAGATGCCACAGCATGCTATTGTCCACCTTGACATTCCAGCAACCGATCCGGCGGCTGCAAGCAAATTCTACGCCGATCTGTTTGATTGGAAACTTCAGGTCGATTCCACGTTCAACTACCACATGTTCCAGGCTGATTCTGGTCCAGGTGGCGGTTTTGTCCAGGCGGGTGAAAACACAGACTATAAGCTGGGCGAGGTCTTGATCTACGTCTCGACGGATGATATTGATGCCACGCTTGCCAAAGTAGAAGCCCTCGGTGGCAAAACGTTGCAGCCGAAAATCGAAATGCCTGGTACCGGAGCGTATGCCTTTTTTGCTGATCCCGCAGGCAATCGAATCGGTCTCTATACGAGCATGAGACAGTAATCCTGAGTAAGGAAATGTTCCAGAGCAGAGAAAACCTTCCAGGGCGGCGGGAGACACCTCGCCGTAACATGTTGGGTCTTCCGCGAAGTTGATGAAAAACACTGGCTGATTGCTTAAAAGCAGAAATTTAATATTCCTTTCATAGCCATTGAAGAGACTCTCAAGTATACTGGCTTCGTTCATGATGAAGAGGAACTGCTAGCAAGGAGTCTTCACGATGGCCAACTTGACATTGCTCCCCGATCCGACCTGTTTGCATCTGCTTCAACTGGAGGCAGAGGGAAAGATGATTACAGCCACCGTGAAAACGACCGCACCAGAAGCCTGGTGCCCTCTGTGGACCAATCGTTCAGAAAAGGTCCATTCTCATTACGGACGTGTGCTCGCTGATTTACCCTGGATGGGCTGCGCGGTGCGGCTCAAGCTGCATACTCGGCGGTTTTTCTGCCTGAATCCAGAGTGTCAGCGCAAGATCTTCGCCGAACGTGTGCCCAGCGTCGTGGCTCCTTACGCTCATCGGACACTTCGACTGACAGATGTTTTCACGCTTGTTGGGTTCGCGCTCGGAGGTGAGGCGGGCAAGCGACTCATGCAGGGCATGGGGCTTGCCACCAGTCCAGATACGCTTCTCCGGCTCATTCACCAAGCCTCAGATGTAGAGCACCCTACTCCTCGAGTCCTTGGAGTGGACGACTGGAGCTTTCGCCGGGGTCGGAAATTCGGCACTATCCTCATCGATCTGGAAAAGCGTCTCCCCATTGAACTTTTGCCAGACCGTGAGGCTTCTACCCTGGCAAAATGGCTGCAAGAGCATCCTGGTGTCGAGATCATTAGCCGGGATCGTGGTGGGGCGTATGCAGAGGGAGCGACATTGGGAGCCCCTGACGCTCAACAGACGGCGGACAGGTGGCATATCCTGAAGAATTTGGGGGAGGCTCTGGAAGGCTTTTTCATCGGCAAGAAATCTCTCCTGAAAGCCACCATGCAGGACCCGACGGCATCGACCATGAAGGCTTCTCCTCTGTAGGAGAGTCCCATGGGCAATACCAGGCGGCTCGAAGAGGTGAGCCAGCAGCGCCATCAGGAACGGGTGGAAAGATATCGAAAAATTCATGAGCTGCATGCAAAAAAGGTGGATCAGGGGATCATCGCACGTCGAGTGGGAACCAGCCGTCAGACCGTCACTCGCTATATCCACATGGACCAGCCACCAGAGCGAAGGACTCCGCGACGCACCCGCACGCACCTGCTCGAACCGTTCAAGCCCTACCTGATCGAACGCTGGAACGATGGTTGCCGCAACGCCTCTGAGCTTTACAGAGAAATCGTGGAAAAAGGATACACCGCCTCCATGGCCAATGTGACCCGTTTCATCAGGAACCTGCGCACAACCAAAGGCAAGCCCAGAGGCTTCAAACGGGTTGAGCCAACTCCAGAAACGATTGCCACTAAAAAAGATGCCCAGGTGCAGCGCCCACCGACTGCCCTGCAAGTGGCGCGTCTGATGACCTTTACAGAGGAGCAGCGACTGGACTGGCAAAACAGCTATCTGGAGCGTCTGTGCGAGGCTGCCCCAATGATTGCCCAGACTTTTTCTCTCATCCAAGATTTTGCTACCATGCTTCGAGAGCGTCAAGGAGTGCGATTAGATGCCTGGCTTGCACAGGTTGAGGAGCAAGAGGTTTCCGAGTTGAAAAACTTCGCACGCGGACTCCGGAAAGATTATGATGCTGTCAAAGCTGGACTCACCCTCGAATGGAGCAACGGCATGGTCGAGGGCCATGTGAACAAGCTCAAGTTAATCAAAAGACAGGGATACGGCAGAGCGGGTTTTCCGCTCCTGCGCAAACGGGTGCTTCATGCTCTCTAAGCTTTAGATCGTCTTCCACTCATGATCAATGATAGCGTAGAGCAAGCTATTGTGCCAGGTTCCATCGGTGTTGAGAGCGTTTTCACGCAAGCATCCCTCAGCTTTCATTCCAATCTTTTCCATGACGCGCCAAGAAGCAATATTGTCAGGGTGGCAATGGCCCAGATCCGATGCAGGTGCAGAGTGGTAAAGCCAAAGGAGAGCATGGCTTTTGCCGCTTCCGTTATATATCCCTTTTGCCAATGTTTTCGACTGAGGCGGTACCACAACTCTGCTTCGTTCCATTCTCGTCTAGTGATGGTGAGACAGACCACTCCAACGGTCTCTGGCAGGGTTTGGAGAACGACTGCAAAAGCAAAGGTGGGGCGTGGCTCCTCTCTCTGCCATTGCAGTGTCCTCTCAATAAAGGCACGTGTGTCTTCCTCGGTGACCCTCCCACCCCCACGATAGCGTCTCAACTCTGGATCAGAGTCAAAAGCGTGAACCGCCTGGACATCGTTCAGTGTAAAATCGCGAAGCCAGAGGCGTCTTGTCTCGATCTGCATGGTTTCCCTCATCTGTTTTTCCTCAGTTTACATCCCTCTATCTGTCATCTCATGTCAGGATTTGTTCAGAGGAACCTCTTCTGCCATCAGAGCAAGCGAGGAATAAGCCCCGAAAGTGATACTGGTGGCGAAGTTGATTTTCGCGCTTGAAAGCTAACAGATTCAAGCTCATAGTAAGCACCTTTTTTGACTTCGCCACCAGTATCGAAAGTGGACAAGAGCCCGTGATTGTCAGATAAAATGTCAAGATGTGGGGAATGAAAGAAACGTTGTATCTCTCAAGCACGCATCTGGTGAAGGAAAGGGTCTCGTCAGGTTTTATGGCACTGGTTGGTTGCTATGAAGTGAGCAAAATCGCGGCATTTTATCTGACAACCGCGTCAGCAATCAAGTCAAATTATACTAAGGGTACTCATCCGTCGTCGGATCGTTGATGGGGCTAACCGCGAGCCACTGATGTAGAGGACCTTGCTTCGATCAGGAGCCTGTCCGTTTCCTCGCATTGCTTCTCGCTTCCACAGCCAATCGACGTAATCAGCTATTCGGCTTTCGTCAGCTTCTAGCAGTTCTGAGAAGGGGGTCTCAGGAAAGGCAGACAAGAAATCATTGAGATCTCTGCCGTAATTCTCAATGGTACTCGCAGCTTTTCGTTCTTTAGCGAGTTGCTCAATGAAGGCTCGCGTGACTGGGTTCTCTCGGACTTTCGGGCAGTAGGCCCAGTTCAGCTCTTGCATATCTGGCTCCCTCCTTGTGCATGGTAACTCTTGTTAGGATATCACAGTAATCCCTCTTAATAGCTGCATTGTGGACCCCAAGTTACAGGCGCGTGTGGACGCCTGGACGCACAGCCGAGGCATGGGTCCTGTACGCGTTCGGCTCACCCAATCCGCTCGACCGCTCGCGCTCATCTACGGAATTCGTCGACCAACTGCACTGCTCTCCACCTGGATGCTTGAACAGCTCGACAACGCTGAACTGGAAGCAGTCCTCACGCACGAGCTGATGCATGTATCGCGAGGCGACTATCTGGTGAACTGGATTGCGACGATGCTACGCGACGCCTTTTTTTACCTGCCCACGAGCAGGAGAGCCTATCAGCAACTTCGTCACGAAAAAGAGTTAGCGTGTGATGATCTCGTGGTACAGACAACCCGTCGCCCGCTCGCACTCGCTAGCGCACTCACCAAAGTCTCGCTCCATCTGGTGGATCGCCCACATACATCGGATGCACTCCTAGTGCAACAGTTAATCAGAAGAGATGAGCAGATATCCAGCCGTGTGGATCGGTTACTGACAATCGAGCCGCACCAAAACAGGAGAACATCCGCCTCTCCACATGGTATGGGAGTTTCACTCGGCATTCTGCTCGTCGTTGTTGCGACAAGCATTACCTTGATGATCACTGAGATAGCCTGTTGGCCTGGTGTCTTACGCTAGCACAGTCATGCGTTCCAGAAAGATAAAATGTTGGTTTGTATACGCCCTGGAAAGGAAGCTTGAATCTCAAGCCTTCTCAAGCTGGTGTGTTCCTTGAAATCTGTCTTGACGAGAGGCGCACGACTTGGATGGGGAAATATACTCTGCATTATTAGCGTGAAGGCTGGTGTGTTGACCTTGAAGGTAAAGAGGTTAGGCTTCCACTTCTACAGCTTATTTTGTATAACAGTAGTATACCTTTGCCTCAATTGAGCTTTTTAGAGGAGTAACAGTAGCGTATGGAAGCTTCGCAGTATCCCAATGGCCTCTTGTAACTATAGTGGTCCCCCGCATTTTAGGCAGGATGTTCCATACTTAGAGGCAGGCTGTTGCCCAAAATCGGGGCAGGGTGCCGCTGCACCCTCTTTTTCCAAAAACAAGATCGTCTCCTCGAAAACCTCGTACCGCTTGCTTGTCGCGAAGCGGCCTCGCATCGGCCTTGAGGGAGACGATGGACAACCGAGAGCGGGAGACGGGGCTCGAACCCGCGACAGCCTGCTTGGAAGGCAGTATGTTGCAAGGTCACCGCTCGTTTGCTGTAAATCGGCTCCTCAAGTGCATCTAGCACTCACAGTCATTTTTCTTGCACTAATGGCATAGTATGTCACATACATTTCGAGGCAGTATGTCATAGCTTCATCATGTGCTGCTCAGACTATATCCGAAGCCTGCGGAAATGGCAAGAGAGGCAGTATGTCTACTGCTCTCAACAGTTGCTTTATCCAAGTAGCATCCCCTGTAGTTGAGCAATAGGATCACGAAGAGACATTCTTGACATACCGTGTGTCTACGCTTGCTTTCTCTGTTTCAAGACTCCACTCAATCGGGTCAAGGTCAAAATTGTTGGAGCGTCTAATGTAGAGCGTCGGTGGGTATTGTCAGTTTTGACGTAGTTAGGTATAATGAGTGTCGTGAGGTGGGAATAGTCCATGGCTGAGGAGAAAAACATCGCACGGTTCAAAGGGGCTTGTCAAGCCAGGTGAAAGAACGTAACTGTTCACCCGATGGTACTTCGTAAGAAAGTGGGGAATATCCTTCGCCTCCCAGGACAAAATGGCCCATACGTAAGGAATACTCATCCTTATTAACCGTCAAGCTATCCCTCAGTACAGAGTTGACGTTCGCCTGGTGAAACAAGGGTCACGCAGATCATGGGAAGCATATACACGTTATTATGGTGAGTAAGGAGGCGCGGTGTCACGTAAGCTCCGACAGTGGCGCGCAGATTTACAGCGTGTGGGCTTTTACCTGGATCATCAAACTGGAAGTCATCAAATATGGAAGCACCCGCTTATCCCAGGCATAAGCGTGAACCTTGTGGGCAAGGATAGTGCCGACGCCAAGCCTTATCAGGAGCGTGAGATACGAGAAGCGATGCGGAAGCTTCAAGAAGCACAAGAACAGCAAGGGAGACACAAGCCGTGAGTGAACTACATTACTCAATGTTGATCCAGTGGTCCGATGAAGATCAAGCTTACCTCGTGCGGCTCCCTGACTGGGAGCGAGCCGAGCGCGTACTCGGACCGGTCACCCATGGTGATACGTACGCTGAGGCATTGGAGCACGGACTAGAAGCTCTCGAGGCGCTACTTGCTTCAGCGCACAAGCATCACGAGACATTGCCAGAACCACAAACGTTCGCAGCAGCATAAATCCGGTAAGGGTGGCAGTGGTGCAAAAAATCTCGAAGTGCATTGCCTCATCAAAAATCTTGTTTCTCGACTCACGAAGTATTCCTTTTCTAATTTGTTTCCCTGAGAAAGATGAACATGATGAGATAGGCGACGAAAAAGGAACCACCTGTGATGATATTGTCAACTTGTTCGTAGAAATGGGGTGTATTGTTGGGTTAAAACGAGGAAAGGCATTGGAGAGCAACGAGAGATTGGGGAAGAGGTGGAGTTATGCGGCTTGCTTCACCCCGGTTATCT
>JAABUZ0100000509.1_pt1 | contig 94321 bp, 72 predicted proteins | sample 5562091 | NCBI WGS metagenome assembly JAABUZ01 (sample SAMN12813069, study PRJNA571459) | rock metagenome | isolation source: Antarctica rocks | place: Antarctica: Victoria Land, Linnaeus Terrace sud | collected 2015-12-21
ACCTCCCCTTCCCCCCCCACCTTCCCCCCCCCCCCCCCCCCCCCCCCCCCCCCCCGCTTTTCTCCCTCCACAACCAGCTGACACCCCCCAGTACGCCCTCGGCGCCTACCGCCTGCAGAACCGTCAGCCGTACGGCCTCGAAGCCGCGCTGCTGGCGAGTGTCATTCTGGCGGGGAGTAGTGTCCCGCGGGCGATCAAGACGGGGAAGCCCTTGCCGATTGGGTTGAGTGTCGTGGCGGCGTTTGGGCTGTGGCGGTATGGGATGCTTTGGGGGAACCGGGGGTGAAAGGGGCGGATGGAGGTGGGAAGCGGGGAAGGTTGGGGGGTGGGGGAAGGTTATGGTTATTTGAGGGAGGAAAGAAGGGTGGGGGGGAACGTTTGCGGTATATGGCGAAGATGTGTCGGCTGTGGAGTGGACGGTTGGGTTTCTTACAGATTTTGCCGAAATCAATGATGGGTTTCAGAGAATGGACTTTTCTATGTGGCTAGCGATGGAATTACCTACGATCCTCTCAATCTTTACACATGTAACAAGATGGTGGAGGATAAAATAGCGGCGCAAGGAACTGTACCGAGTATTATCACTCTTTCCCTCTTTCCCTCTTGCGAACAGCCCATCCCAGACGCCGCCCTAGAACCCCATTCCTACCAATTCCCCGCGTCTCACCAAATCGTCAAAGCCTCCCTATGTGTCACAAGCTTCGTAGTTTTGATGGCGGAGATTTATACCATAGCCACTTCATACAAGGTCGGGGCTTTCCTAAGATCTTCATCGCGCCGGTTCATCGTTCCTTACCCGGTAGAGGCGGTAAATGGACGGATGATAAGACAAAGAGTTCTATACACCGCTGTCCAGTGCTAATGGATCCTCCTCAGGTTCAACGTTGTCAATAACGTCGTCTTCTTCTTCGTTTACTAGGTTGCCAATGTCCGTGCTGTCTTTGAGGATAGCACGAGCATTCTCCGCATCGGTTTTCATATCGTCCATCACCAGGAGGACGGCGAGCTCTGGCGCCAACACAGATTGTATGTAAGCGGCCACGCCGCCGGTCGAGATGGCCTTGTCCGTGGGAGCCCGGCGGCGGAGTTTGGAGGCAAAATTGGAGGTCAGATTCTCGGAGCTACGCACAATCAATAATGATCCAATCCTAGACAGTGGGTGACGAGAGGGAGGGAGCGACTGCAGGAATACAGGAGAGAACAAGGTTGGGGAGACGTACATTATCCTTGCTCCTCTCGATCCATAGTATCCGGGAGAAACCCCGTCCACGCTGGCGGTGTCGTCCCACATGTGTTGTACCGTCATGACCTTCAATTGGTTCATCCTGTCCTCGGCAGCGTTGCGGTAGAAGGACACTCTCGTGCCTTTGACGATATCATCAATAATCGGATGGTACTCCTGTAGTCTCCGGTCAAAGTTGGACCAATCAATCGCTGGGAAACCCTTCGCAGTCCATTCAGACCTCGCTGACCGGGCTTTGTGCGCTTTGCAGAATCTAAACTGTTGGCGCGATCGTAGCCGCTTGCCGTTGTTGAATTCCTCGAGGAACTCTCGATCCACCTGATCCTTACATACAGGGCAAACCTCCGTAGCCGAATCTTTTCTTAGGTACTCCAGAATTTCGACCCCGGGCGAGCTTGGTGGTGTAGTCAGCGCCGAAGAGCTGGAAGCATCATTGATCGATGGGAAAGGCGACTCTGTGGCGGACATTTCTGGGGCCCTTGCCCGAGTATTTCCAAGGTTGCCTTTCTCAGCGGCTAGCGCAACGAGATCCTGCATGTCACTGGTGCCAACCCCATCACGCTTTGACAGGTCTGACTTGAAGCTTTTGAAAGCTTTGACAGTTACGGGGCTGTTCCCGCCCACATACGTAGTTGACGGCTTGGTGAATGTTTTGGCAGCTTTGACGGGCGAGATTTGAGCTAGGGAAGCCTCCAAGGGCGCTTTGAATCTCATTGTAGGTTCGGTGCTTGACGATGCTTCCTTGCTATTTGAGGATCGCCGGGCAGCACGTTGGGAACGAGGACTCTGATTTGGCATTGAGGGTAACTTGAAGGAGCTACCCTTTTGGTCCGTGTCTTCCAGCTTATCGGCTACTTGCTTGTCAGCTCAAGCTCCAAGAAGAGCCAATATACTCATTGGTCTACCAAGTGAGAGCGAAGTTCCAAAATCTCTCGTCTTGAATCCAGAAGCACCCCGACTGTGCGCAGGTTTTGAGGCCTTCTTAACATCCTTCTTCTGCTTTAATTCTGGGCCAACAGTGTGTATGTTCTTCACTCCTCTACGATACGTCTTCTTCGGCTGCGAGGATCTCGATTGACTACTGAAAGGTCCATACGGCTCATCCGCGTCGTCAAGCTTGGTCGAAGAGGTAAAACTTAATGGTGGAATGTTCGAGGGTTCGCAAGCTAGAGAAGTGGTAACACTCTGACTCTGCCCAGGTAGCGAGGACGACCTGCTCTTAATCTTGACATCCTCTTCAGTGCTGCTTCTCTTCATCCTCTTCGGGGGTCTGACGTCTTCGAAGTCGGAATCTTCCTTGGCCGATTCCCCGTCACTCGAGCCTAGTGGAGGTGCGTTTAGATCCTCAGGCGTTAGCGGCCGTATATGGGGACCTTGCTTCAGAAGATGACCGTAAGCAAAGTGCTGCTTGGTCTGTCCAAGTATCCTTTGTCCGGACATTGGTGCCGTGACCACAAGCCCCTCATTGAGTAGTAACGATGGACTTGGTTCGTCGAGTCGCTCTGGTTCGTCACGAGGAGGCAGGGATCTAGAAGCGCGCCCGCGACGCGCACCTCGGCTAAATTTAGCAGTGGGGCCCGCTTTCTCCAGCATCAAGTTCTAGATTGGAGTAGGAAGCCTCAATGACGCTTTAATAATGGGCCTGGGTTGATTGAAATGCCCATCATGTTATCGTGTAAACGTTGATCTATGTGGGGCCTCCAGTGCTGTTGGTAACCTTGAGTCCGGCCAAGGTGAGCGCTTCATGAACCCGCCTGAGTGAAGTAATAGTATTGTATCCTGGCACGACAACATTGCGGCTGGGTAGAAGATCGTGTGCAAGCAACGAAGCTCTTGCCTTGTCTAATTCATTGCATTCGATAAGCGATGCTCGGTACTCATCGGCACCGTAGCTTAATTCACTCGTACACCATTGAGATACCTCCCATTCCCTGCGAGGATCGTTCGGGTATGCACGATGAAGAACTCCTTTTCCGAGTAAATGCACAAGTCCAGTACGCCACGCTAAGTCACAGACCAAATCAACTCTCAACCGAAAGTCATCTGTACATTCTTCTCTTTACCAAAATCCTCATCATCCTCGTCGAGCCAGGCGTTGTGATCAATGCTGACACCATTTGCACCTGACGGCATCGATAAGGGGGACTGGACTTCAGGTCTCTGTAGTGGCGAGGCCGCCTTTGGCGATTCCTCGGGAGGTGGTATCGGGGTAGGAGAAGCGATTGATGAGCGAGCAGACCGAAGCGGTGATGGTGAACCTCGTGAATGCTCAAAGGACATCTTTGGGGATAGGCGTGGATGATCGAATGACATTCTGATGTTCTCGCCACTGCCCAACCGACTACCATGCTCGTCGTAGTTCTCATACACATCATGATCTTGACTAAATGAATCGTTAGCATGGCCGTTTGGTAGCGAAGCTTGTGAAGCGTCCTGATCCGCCCTCGGTGTGTAAGGGGTGCTCCCTTCGTAGTTTTTCGTGTCTCGCAGATCCGAACGGGGACTCGAATATGTGTTTCCCACAGGAGGTGGAGAGCCATTCAAACTCAGCTTCATTGGAGGGAGCGTTGATTCCAATTGCTTGACCTCAATTTGCTCACTTGCCAGCTCAGCTTTGATAGCTTCGATGTCAAATAAAACATTGTTAAAGCCATCATCAGCCGTACCCGGTGAGTGACCTGCTTCCCGCATGCTTTCGTCGTAGGTCTCCCAACCTTTCTTCTCAGCAAGCTTCCCTCGCTTGAAGAAGCCGAACCTTTTCTTTTCCGGTTTCGCCTGTGCGTCTTTGCGCGCCTCATCAATTTCCTTGATAAGCTCGCGTTGCCGCTTGTCGTGATTCTCGGGATCAGGATCCTCAATCTCTGTGAATTCGTCACTTTCGACCTCCCAGCCCACTTCCCTAAGTAATCTTGGCATTGCCGCACGGTATGCCATGTGCCCGTTGACTATGCTTGTCACATCGATGTTCTCGAGACCAGGGATATTCTCTACAGGAGCAAGCCCAGCTACTCGCATTATCCCACCGCTGGTAGCACGGAAGAGATAGCCTGCGCGATATGAGCTTTCGTCCTCAACTGTCAAGTGGATAAGTACTCACCGAGGATCCAGTCATTAGACGCATAACCGTTGACGAATCGGCCCGAGACCACCATTCTGGCCCGCAGATATTCGTCCTTGTTCGCGACCATGGGAGAACCGAAGAGATACACATTTTGAACCAGACCAAAAGCGCCTTTGTTTGCAAGCTCTTTCAAACATGAGTAAATCACCCTCGAACCCAAGGAAAAGCCAACAAGTGTAATCGGCCGAACTCCTAAATTCCTATCTATGAGCGAATCTGCCAGGATCAAGCCGGCAGCATTGGCCCGGCCCAAAGACACCGTCCAAGGGTTATCGATCAGGTACGAAAGCTTCGAGAGAACAATGGGAAGCTGCAGCGAGGCCATCAAAGCCACTAAGATGGTGCTACCAAGGACTTGTTGCAATCCTTGTGTGAGAGCCTAACGGAACATGAGTCGCAATTGCTTACAGAGGGATGATACACCTAGGGAAACATACCTCTGTAGCCAATATATTAATGGTCTGACCCATGCTTTGCAGCATTTCTGGCTCCCAAAGAACTGAGTACATATCGCCCATGATCGGATCTACTGTACTGTAGGGTAATCGCACATCATCGACCTTCCCATTCATCCATCCAGATATCGTGACAATCAGATTAACGCGTTTGTTGTTATGAAGCGGTCTGTATTCGAAGGTGCGGACGGCACCCGTTCTTCGATGTGAGGCCTTTACGGCCATTGTACCACCTGAGATGACCGCGCCAGAAGTAATGAGTGCTGTGCCCCCAGCACCAGCGAGAAAGCCACTGGTGCCAGCAACACCTATGGTCGTGAAGCCTGCAGCCAAGCCAGCTCCAATGACCGGTGCTAAGAGGCCCGCTGATAGTCCAATGACGAGACTACCGCCGACAGTAGCAAGTCCCATCATGACGTACCTTCTTTTCAAGGCAAGCTTTCGCCGGTTCTCCATATGCTCAGCTTCGTCCCAAGTCTCCTTGCTTGCCGCCTCTTGCATTTCTAATGCGTCTGTAACACGTTTCTCGAAACGACATATCTCAAGCCATGGTACCTTCAAAGATGCCCCCACACGTTCGAGCAGGACCCTAGATCTTGAGTCATAGATGGAATCCGAAATTAAAACCAGGAAGAGATCGCAGAGTACAGTCCACCGAAGGTCGATATCAAGTCTCCTTGTAGTGGGTAGCTGAGATGGTGTACGTACTTCCGGCATGTCGATACCTTCAGTCTCTTGATAGGCTGGCAACGAAGGCTCTTCCTCAATTGCGTGGTTATGCAAAGCTGGAGAGTGCTGTGAGCTGCTGTCGCTCTTCAGCGCCTGGGCCGACACCGATGGACTATGATTCGATGCATCATCAGCCATAGGGTTCTCAACTCTGGCGTTTTGCATTAATGCTGGCGTCAGGTCGCTTGGTTCGACACCATGCTCGGCCAATTGCTCAATCATGAGCTGCTCTACGAGTTGTCAGCATCGATCGTTGAAGCGCTACAACCTTCAAACCGTACCGGACGAATCAATCTCCATGTGGGCGAATAATCGAACCATCATCTGTTGACTCCACATTTGCATGGATTCGGAGGCGACCCTTAACTCTTTTTTTGTCGCCTTGGTACCCTCCATGTCATTCAGCTCTTTGACCATACTCAACATCGCCAGCCTCGTCACACCAACGTATGCGATCCTTTGCCCTTCAGTCAGGAGAATCTTCGTAGCTTGCATCTGCGCCAGGGGATCTCTTTGCTCCTCTTCATCGTCTGCCAAATCGGTAGTCTTGTGTTTGAATAGGTAGCTTGTGTTATCGTCCATGCTTGTGGCTGAGCGAGCATCCTCATCCACTTGTACTCGAGTGTAGCCTTTTCCAGCACCTCCAAGTCCTTCGTAGGGATTATCATCATCTAGGTCTTGAGCCTCTCGGGCTACGAGCTTATTGTCGTCGTCGTATAGATCATAGGGTGCGTACGCGGGCATGTCTTGCCATTCGTCCTCATTTACAATACGCTCGTGTTCACTCTTCTTGGGTGCCAGGGCCTGGTGTGACCACTGTGACACTCCTTCCACAGGATGGACGTATGCAGTACTGGGCGCCTCATCATGGCTCTTGTGCTGGCTGTCCGCATTGTTTGCCGTCAACGCCTCGTTTGCTGATAGGTTCACCAAAGTATCATCAGGTGTTCGAGCCAACTGCTTAGCCGAGTCTCCTAGACTTCGCTGCCTCGCTCCAGCGTTCTCCGCCGACACCGAGGGTTTGTCTTCGTAAGGCCGAGGTCCGGATGAGGGTGGCTTGTTGTTGTCTGCTACAGGTTCATTGGTGGTCATTGTAGGGTCTTAGAGCACCCATGAGATAGTCATTCAGTGGAGGTCGCATTGGGTATACCAATGCTGTTTTGGAAAGACAATGTGTTTATCTGGACATATGCATAATGCGAGCTTTGTTTGAGTCCTCTGTCAAAGGTGTAAAATGTAGCGGCCAACAAAGATCACCGAGTCCGCCAAACGTAGGATTGAAAAAATTCACTGCAGGTCGGTCCCTGGAAATACGACAAGAAGGTCAGGATTTACGTCGAAGAAATCATCAAGATAATATATACGCGTCGGCGATGGACTGGTCCCAAACGCCAATTCCACTTATTTCAATAAGCGAATGCTCGCGAGCATCAGCTCAACCCGCGATGTTCGGTTTGTCTATATTGCCTTCCATGGTTCACAATCTATCGCAAAAGCAGAATGGATTTGATGGATTTCTCTATTGCTCTTGGAGATATGCTTAGCACAGAGACACTGCTCCCTTGATCCATGACACCTCTTAGTCAATGGAACTACGCTAGTAATGACCGTAAGAAGTTGGATAACGACCCGACAGGATCTGTAGGCCAATTGACCACCATATCCCCATTGGTACTAGGTATAAATCCTTTTCACACCATGCCCGTGCCATTCTTCGTGACCACTGTAGCTCTGTCCGGCATTGAAACAAGTGAATTCGATCGTGAACAAGGAGAGGTAGAATATGCACAAGAAGTAAACAGCCGGTCCAGTGCTGGTGGTCATGCGAGAGAGGCCCGTCCCTTCCGCTGCGTCGCTGCTCCCGAGATTAAATCCAGCCCGCGTTCAAAGGTCCAAACGGATTTGCGAAGCTCCCACCGAGAAGCTCGTGTATTTCGTCAAGGTAATCTTGAACGCCGAACTTGCATAGTCCATGGCTAAATAAGTATTGTTCCTCTTCATCCAAAATCAACACCTCGCGAGCGCCGATTTCCTCAGCAAGCTCGTTCACCTTGGTCAATTCGGCACCGAAAGGATGGCCGACGTCGGGTTTGCCCAAGAACATGTCGATACTGGTACTTGCTTTTGTCGGAGAGGGTAGATTGGTCGGAAGTGGTACGGATTTCAATGTCGATCGCTTGCGTGCGACGGCTTGATGCGATTTCTTAGTATGTGACAAGGCTCTAGTTGGCACCATCAGGGCGTCTGCCTCACTGGAGACATTTGACTGGCGAGGAGAGCCGATGTTGGAGAGGGGCTGGCCTGGTGATCGGAAAAAGCTAGACAGGTGGTTCTCTTCGACAGGACTCGGCGAGCACTCGATTGATGAGGTATCTGGGGTCGTGGCACGCGAGGAGGTGAGAGAACCTAGCGAGCTGTCTGAGTTGTCGGAATAGATATCGGGCGCGTTATATGCGAGAACATTGGTAGTCGACAACAGCTCGACCGGTGGTGAGATTAGGCTACGTTGAATAGGTCCATTATGATTCTTGACGCTGGCTGCTCGTGCTGGTGTCATTACAGCAATGTCGGGGCGCTTGTGACGCTTGGTGAAGGCTCTTGCAAGTTCCATCTTTGTTTATTAGATCTTCAAGGCGAACAGGAGGCGTTGAACTGCAGTGGTAGAGAATGTGTTTAGGTTTTACAATTCAGATATAGTGCTGGAGGTCGATGACGATGATGACTTCGACGCGCAGCGACGTGATCAGGTGCTGTCTTAATGCGACGTAGGATGAAGGAGAGGATGAAGGAACGAATGTTGTTCTGCGATGCGTGGCAGCGCTGTATGAAAAGGGGATGTGGTTAGAGGATCCTGCGGACACAGTCCGATTGATGTTGAGTTAAAAAGAACGTGAGGCAGTGCTATCGTGAAAGAGTGACGATAATCTTGCTCAAGGAAGGAGGATTGGGAAGAAATCTAAAGGGTAAGACACAGCAATGCGGCGGAGAGTGTTCTGGGTTTTGAAAGAAAAGGGGCGGCAGCATAGGGCGATGAGAATGGACTGGGCGTTCGTGCTGGCTTTCCTCTAACTTGTCTTGGCGAAAACGCAATAAGCCACCCAATCAAGCCCCTCCTCATCCAATGTTTTGCTGCAAGTCCATACAAGCTTTCAATTAGCTGCGAGATCGCGCTTCGTTTCAATACAAGGAGGCCTGCTGCTGACGCCGACACAGCAGACAAGGAAGCCTGAAACAGGGGGATCTGTTTATGTCTGCTCCTTAGAACCATAAGCTTTCAGTACGTCGCCATACTTCGAGCTTTAGCGCCTTGCGCAAGCCGATTCATGGACCGGATCGCAGTATGATTGGGGGAGATGGTGGACCAGCGGGCTCAAGCGGATGGTCTGAGCTTGTTGGGGATTGTAAGGATCCAGAACCAAAGGCTTCTTTGCTAATCGAATCAAACTGAAACGCTTGCATGGTCCTGCGATCTCAAAACCTGCACGCTGCAGCCCTGCAAATCCAAAGAGACTCAGAGACTCAGAATCGACGGCTCGCTACGGAGTATTCAAATTATCTTGGTAGAACGGCGCTACTCAGCTGCACCGTGCTCGATCAAAGACTTCCCCTAAAGCCGTATGAATGGAGATGTGTCGTCATGGGGAGGGGCTTCAATTCAACTCAAGGTGCACGTAACAGGCGGAATGACCCATGTTGTATGTTGCGGCAACGAGAACTAGTTGCCGGCAAGTAAATGCTCACTACAGAATACGTTCAACGATCAGCTGGTCCACACATCCTCTGCAAAGCCTCCGGCTTCTGCCCGTCAATTCATTGCCCGATTATATGGCTGAGTTATGATACTCGAGGCACAGGAGAGGATTTGTTTCATGCCCTTCATGTGACAGGGAATTCCTCATTCGTCCTTAGGTCATCTTTACCGCGAAGTATTCTCGAAGGGACGAAACGTCCCGCCTCTCTTCGGGAACGAGCTGGGGCATATGTGCTTCTCTAGAGGCCATCAAAATGAGGAGAGAGCAATCTTCCCTCTCATTCAATGACGAGTGTCGTATGCATTTTATGAGCGTTGTGAATCTGAGGAGAGCCGGAAAGGCCATCGCGAGCGGTAAGGCGGTTGTGAGCATGTCGTTACCCCTTGATCGTGAATTTGCCATCTCACGAAAGTGTGACAATGCGTCCCATAATGTCAATTCAGTCTTCGTCCATGGACTCCCATTCATTGGCTACTATATTCCCACCAGGATCCTCGCCCCCTTCTTCCTCGGAATCGCTGCTATCTTCTTCCACGCCAACAAGCCTATCCTCGACTTTTACAGTTGATGCGGCCATGCGACTTCCAAAGGCGCGGCGCACTCCTCCATTAGTGGACGTGTCCCAGATCTGCATCGAGCCTTTACTGCCGGCTACGGCCAATCGAAAGGCGACTTCGGCATCCGGTGCGAATTTGGTGGTGAAAACCTTGCCCAAGCCGAGATTTCGAGAGACCACCATGCTCGGTCCCGTGGGCTGGACATTCCATAGCTTGACCTCTTTGTCGGTTGAGCCTGTTGCTAGAAATCCTGGGATTGCTGGGTTGACATCAAATGCCGAGATCGATTGATCATGGGCTTGCAGTGTCCATACCGGCGTCGATGCTTTTGGCGTCGACGGAGCTGCCCGGATGTCGTTGTAGTGAATGACACCGTTCTCGGTCGTGATGTAGAAGAAATTCGAGTCGTGCGGATCCCAGAGGACTGTCTCCACATCGCTTTCCACTCCCCATCTAGGTACTTGAGCGTCCGGCGCTCGCATATCTGCCAACACCGCTGTTCGGTCGTAACTTCCACTGAGTAGGTAGGTTGATTCTTTAGAGTTCCATGCTATCGAGCACACTTTATCAGTGTGGTATGAGTAGGACCTGGCGCACTTTGTAGCAGTTAAGTCCCACAATTTTACGGTCTTGTCAGCAGAAGAGGAGGCCAGCAGATTGCGATGGTTCCTGTTGGCGGCCAAGGAAAGGACGGCGTTGACATGATAATGATCATTGACTTTCTTTGATTTCTTGCGCGACTTTTTCTTCCTCTCTGAATTCGCTGTAGTTTTTGAGTCATCCTCACCGTGGCCCAGAATCGCATTCGGATACATGCGGTCTACCGTATCGAGATCCCAAACCTCAATGTCCGGGTCGAACGTTCCGACAGCTACATAATTCCCCTTCGACTCTGTGTCCGCTCCAGAATCCCCAACTGGGAGATCGATCCATTCAACACAGAGAGGAATCGCAGGTAACATGATGTCGTGATGGACATACAGATTATCGGCTTCGTCTTCATAAATATAGATCTCGAGATGCGCAACCTCGTCCTCAACCTTGGCGGCGACCACCATGTTATCAGTGGATAGAATTTGCAGTTCTTCTCGCTCTTCGTTATCCTCGTCGCCTTCTTGCAAGGTAATGTATGGATCGTCGGCATTCGATTTGTGGAATGCCAGTGACTGTGAGTTGCCAAACATTGCTGTAGCCTCGCCATTCTCTTCAGGAACATCGCTATCGTAATGCTCAAGATCAAATTCCTTCAGATTATCATCCTCGTCCCTAGGCGCAGAAGTCAGGACTGTGTTCGGACGCCGTGTCTATAGACCATTCCTACTCTTGTGACTTCGGCAGCTTGGTGTCAATCTGGTCGTCCTCAGACTCATCCATACTTGATGCATTGTCCCCTCCGTTCCTAGCGTTGTCGAGGTCCTCGTTTGCGTCTTCAAGCTGTAATTTTGCGAGCTTCGATATCCGTGAGAGCTCGGATTCGTCGATGTCATATCTGGTAGGAAAGTTCGCAGCTGCGCCCCTTGGTACCCATATTGAAGCCGTGATCATAGACATCATTCGAAATTGTGTTGAATCCGTTGTGCTTGCTCCTCCCAAAGTTGAACATTGGTGCCGCGGCAAAAGTTCGGGAAAGATTTTTCTCCCCGGCAGCGCTGAAGAACAATCGCGCATGAGACGTTCTGTAGAGACATCGCCGCGAAAGCAGGCGTTAGATTTCGACGCTCCTACGGTCACGCGGCTAGCAAGCTCATGACAAAATACCTACCTCTTATAGTACGTATTCTTGATCGTAATGGTACAACGCATGACCCCGAAGTGTGAGGTCTGAAGGTACTTTGAACCATGTATAATCCTTACGGTCTAGTGCTTCTGTATTAGGGAGGAGTGCTGACCCTCAAGTGCAGTCAGACCATGTCGCGCGAAAACAGTCCAAAGCGGAGAAGATTGGACTCAGATCGATTCGCCATACCCTCAAGACCCTCTACAAGCCGTGCTAGTCATGGCGCTCAAACACCATTACGCGATCGGACCGGCGATGGTCGCACCAACAACGTATTCCAACCCAATGGCTCGAAACACAGATATATCTCTTCCACTCCCAGAAAATACCGGCACGCCTCTACACCACGGCAAGGTACGTATGCCTGAAACGTAGGGCTTAAGCTCCTCTATACACAAATTCATAGCTCGCCTCGCCCGAAATTTCTGGGAAAGCTAACTTGCGATTCCTCGTAGGCGAATTCGACGGTCCAGAGCCTATGGTCAACGAGGAGGATACTGCTGCCTTAGACCGAGATTGGTACGCTGGAGATGAACTTGGCCATACTCTAGGGGATGAGTCACATAATCCGTTCGGGTCTGCCGATGCCACCTGGGCGGATCAGCAGAAGGAGGTTGCTCTCGCGGAAAGGAAACTGGGCAAGCGGGTCAATGCTAGAGCAGTGCAAAAACAGCGAGATGTTGATGCTTGGGAAGCGAATCGGATGCTCACATCAGGTGTGGCGCAGAGGCGAGATTTCGAGGCAGATTTCGAAGACGACGAAGAAGCAATGAGGGTACATCTGCTGGTACATGATATCAAGCCACCGTTTCTCGATGGCCGGAAAGTCTTCACCAAGCAACTGGATCCGGTCCCTGCAGTTCGCGATCCACAAAGTGATATGGCAGTCTTCAGCCGTAAGGGTAGCAAGGTCGTCAAAGAGAAAAGGCAGCAGCAAGAGAGGCAAAAGCAGGCTCAAGAAGCTACCAACATGGTAGGAACTGCGCTGGGGAACCTGATGGGTGTAAAAGAAGACGAGGGCGATAGTGCAGCCGCAGCACCGGGCGAAGAGGAAGTCAAGTCAGGGAGCAAATTCGCCCATCATCTCAAGAAAAATGAAGGACAGAGCATTTTCTCGAAGAGCAAAAGTCTTAGAGAACAAAGAGAGTTCCTGCCTGCCTTTGCCGTGCGCGAGGAGCTTTTAAGGGTCATACGTGACAACCAAGTCGTTATCGTCGTTGGGCAGACTGGGTCAGGGAAAACCACCCAATTAACGCAGTTCCTGTACGAGGATGGCTATGCCAAAGTCGGTATGATAGGGTGTACGCAACCAAGACGAGTAGCAGCAATGAGCGTCGCCAAGCGAGTGAGCGAGGAGATGGAAGTTAAGCTCGGCGGTCTTGTAGGTTATGCTATTCGGTTTGAGGACTGTACCAGTAAGGAAACTTCCATCAAATACATGACCGATGGTGTTCTTCTGCGAGAGTCGCTCGTTGAGCCTGATCTCGATAAGTACTCTTGTATCATTATGGATGAGGCACACGAAAGGGCTTTGAATACTGATGTCCTGATGGGTCTAATCAAGAAAGTCCTTGCACGGAGAAGAGACTTGAAACTTATCGTCACATCAGCAACAATGAATTCGGATCGTTTCTCTCGATTCTATGGTGGAGCGCCAGAATTCTTTATCCCAGGCCGCACGTTTCCCGTTGATATACAGTACTCGCGGACGCCTTGTGAAGACTACGTTGACAGTGCCGTCAAGCAGATTCTCGCGATTCACGTCTCGCAGCCTGCTGGTGATATTCTTGTCTTCATGACCGGTCAAGAGGACATAGAAGTCACTTGTGAGCTTGTGGCGGAACGTTTAAAGATGCTCAATGATCCACCAAAGATCAGTATCCTCCCCATCTACAGCCAGCTGCCTGCAGATTTGCAAGCGAAGATTTTCGACAAGGCAGCTCCTGGCGTTCGCAAGGTCATTGTGGCCACGAATATTGCAGAGACGAGTTTAACGGTCGATGGTATCATGTACGTTGTGGATGCGGGCTTCTCCAAGCTCAAAGTCTACAACCCGCGCATGGGCATGGACGCCCTACAGATAACACCTATCTCGCAGGCAAATGCATCGCAGCGAGCCGGTCGTGCGGGCAGGACAGGTCCAGGGAAAGCCTTCCACCTGTATACCGAACAAGCTTTCAAGGACGAATTCTACATTCAGACTATACCCGAAATACAGAGAACGAACCTTGCCAACACCGTATTACTCCTCAAGTCCCTAGGTGTAAGGGATCTTTTAGACTTCGACTTTATGGATCCACCCCCTCAGGATACGATCACTACCTCCCTCTTCGACCTTTGGGCTCTTGGCGCTTTGGACAACATTGGGGACCTCACGCCAATGGGCAAGAAAATGACCGCCTTCCCAATGGACCCATCACTGGCTAAGCTCATCATAACATCAGAGGAGTATGGATGTAGCGAGGAGATGTTGACAATAGTCTCGATGCTTTCCGTTCCCAGTGTCTTCTACCGACCTAAAGAACGCCAGGAAGAGTCCGATGCGTCCCGAGAGAAGTTTTTCGTGCCCGAGTCGGATCATCTGACACTCCTCCACGTCTACAGTCAATGGAAATCCAACGGCCACTCCGACGGATGGTGCATCCGCCATTTCCTGCACCCTAAGGCTCTTCGAAGGGCCAAAGAGATTCGGGAACAGTTGTTCGACATTATGAAAGTGCAGAAGTTGGTCATGACGAGTTGCGGCACTGACTGGGACTTGATTCGCAAGTGTATTTGCTCGGGCTACTATCACCAGGCTGCCAAGGTCAAAGGCATCGGCGAGTATATCAATCTCCGGACCAGCGTAACTGTACAGCTACATCCCACTAGTGCCCTTTATGGGCTGGGATATTTGCCAGATTATGTGGTATACCACGAGTTGATCTTGACGTCGAAAGAGTACATGTCTACTGTCACCTCGGTGGATCCTCATGTAAGTACCTCTTTCCATTAACCTATCTAGTGCCCACAGACTGACCGAACCTTTTCCTAGTGGCTTGCTGAACTTGGCGGAGTGTTCTATTCGGTGAAGGAAAAGGGGTATTCTGCCCGGGAAAAGCGAGTGACGGAGCATGAATTCAGCCGGAAGATGGAGATCGAGACCCAAATGGCCGAGGACAAGGACCGTGAGGCGCAGAGGATTGCAAAAGCTGCAGAGAAGCCCATAGCCGTCCGGCCCCTGTCTTCTGCAATTAGAAGAACAGCCACCCAGGGGACGGTCAAGAGGCCGGCAACACCAAGGATAGGAAGAGGATTCTGAGCCGAGCGAGGCGGATCGGGCACGAACCCATGTGTATCGGTGTTTCCCGCCTTAGTACTCTCGCCCACAAAGCTGAGAGTCTCAGTGCTACAATACCGTCGAGGCGTGAAACCATTTTTGGTCTTTGAAAATCAGAGTTTTGCAATGGCTACTCGCCACCTCGGCCAAATTTTCCAAGTGATAAGCTATCAAGTCCTCATCAGTATGTGCAACGGTTACTCGCCACCTGTAACCTCCTAGACTGAGTCGACCAGTTGGCGGCCCACTGTCAAATTTCAACCCGTGAAAGCGCCTCATTGCAGGCGAAGTTTCCCTAAATCATCGGGCCTTATCATATCTCCGCAAGGCTTTTAGAAAGCCACACTGATAAGTCAAGAGAATGTGCTTGAAGAAGGGAAACTAATTTATATGTGATTTTGAATCCCATTCACGTCCTCTTGGCGGGGTAAAATGAATGGTCACGTGATAGCGCTACCCTAGAGGTAGCTCGCTTGAGTCAAACATCCCACTGGACTTTTGCGCTAAAATTCATCACAAGAACTTCTCCACACCGCATTTTTCCAAAACTTCCAGCATTTCTAGCATACTTTACGGGGTTCGTCTACTTGTATCTTGATATGTCACTAGAAGATCTTGCTCGCCATGACCACGACGCCACGGCCGGCGGGCCCTGTCCTCCCAACCGTAAAGCCGCTTGTTCGCCGTTCAACCCTGGTACGCAAACGTGATGAGATCGAGAATGGAAGCTCGCCAGCCCCCCCAAAGCGAGCGAAAGTCGCCTTCGATGAGAAAGTGGAAGTGCAGAATATTCATGATTGGGAGAAGGCTCCAGAGGTGATCTTGGAGGAGGTCCGCCGGGCGCTTCAGAAACATGCGCAAGGCGAAGATTCCGGCTACGATGAACTCAAGAGCATATTTGATTCGCAGCAAAAAGAGAAGAAACCAGTCAGCTCTATCACGATGAAAAGCTACACTATGGCACTGCTCAGCAACGTTTCCAATCTCAACAAGCCTTGCTCCGATTTGGTACACGCTGTTCTGAACAGTCAGTGGCTCGGAAGAGATGACGACTATGTCAGAGCATATATGCGCCTCATGGCAAACATTGTATCCAGTCAAGGGATGTTTGTCGTAGAAGTGCTGGGAATGCTTGTGGAGAACCTGACGGGCGGTAAGCGATTCTTCCAAGACCCCAACGACCGCTGCACGGCTAATTATAAGTACAGATCCTCCATCCAGTGGTGAAATCCCAGATCAGCCGAGAGTCACTCGGTCACAATTACATTCACGAGCTCACTCTGCCCTTCGATACCTGCTGAGCCTAGTTCCATCGGCAAGCCACACGTTAACAGCAATACTAGCGAGCCAGTTCCCTCACGAGTCGGACACGCTCCGGTCGCATACGATATACGTCCAAAATATTCTAAAGATTGTGACATACGCACCGGAACTTCGGGGCGACGTGTTATCGCTCATCTTGGACCGACTTGTCAAATTAGATGTGCGGGTACAAGTGGACTACGAAGACTTGCAAGCTGGTGCTCGTGAAGCGGTGGATCAGCAAATAACACGACCCAGTGGCAACGGGTTTGAAAATGATGAGTCTTCCGACGACAGCGACGACGGCGAGAACCCGAACATCGACCTAGAGAACACAGTAGCTCCAGAAGTAAAAGAGGTTTTAGAGAACGCCGACAAGGTGGATGCGATCCTAGAGCTGCTCTTCGAGCACTATGACGAAGAATTCCGTTCAACGTCCACGACGATTCGGCATGGTGCTCTGGACACGTTATTGACTCATTTCATGACAATCATACTACCCACACAACGATCCAGGCATACTCAATTCCTTGTGTTCCATTTTGCACAAACATCACCTGAGTTTGTAGACACCTTCGTCGGAACATGTGTCAGCACCGCATTTGAGAAGAACCAGCCGACTCTCGTACGTCAAGCTGGGGCAGCCTACCTCGCCAGCTTTGTCGCCCGAGGCATGCATGTCCCCTCCAACATCGTACGAGACGTCTTCGACTATATTGGCATCGAGCTCAGCCGACTTCGAGGACTTTACGAGCCGAATTGCCAAGGTCCCAGCCTGCGACGGTACTCATCATACTACTGCCTCGTCCAAGCACTCCTATACATCTTCTGCTTCCGATGGCAAGACCTAGAATACAACTCCGACGAGGACTCCGAAGACGAAGAGCTACCGACGCCCTATCGCGGCGACCACCAGTGGATGCCCGGTGTCAAAGAAACCCTGACGCAAAACATCTTCTCAACCAAGCTAAATCCGCTCAAGGTGTGCCAGCCAGACCTGGTGGAGCAATTCGCAGAGATCGCGAACAGGCTGGGTGTCATCTACGTCTTTGGTCTGATTGAGACCAACAAGCGCATTAATTTCGCTCAGTCGTCGAGCGCGACGACAATGACCGCATATGGACATCCCAGTAGGGAAACTGCGCTTAGTGCCAGGAAGGACGATAATCACCATTTCCTGGATGGGTACTTCCCGTTCGATCCCATCACGCTCCCGAAGAGCAGGAAATGGGTTGAGAGGGACTGCAGAGAGTGGACTGGTTTGCCAGGCGGAGATCGGGATGGGGATGATGAGAGCGAGAGCGAGGCGGAAGAAGTTGGGGATAGCGAGGTTGAGGAGGATACGGCGACTGAACAGTCCAACGACTCGTTCTAAGCGACGAATCATGGTTTTATGGACGATATATACTTATCCATGTACAATTTTAGCGTGGCGTTCTGGTGGGTGGTCGAGATCAAAAGCATGCATTTTGAGGGTTTGGTGCATAGGGAGGCGAACCATGTTATGTTAGACTTGTAGCAATGAAAATGCTGCGCTCTAAATTCTTCACATGCTGCGTTCGGAGTCGAAGATGCTGACCTACCACGTACAGCGCACTAAGGTATGTCTCTACAGTGACTTGCATCTCGGAATCTCATCACCGGCCACCCGTTCAAACAGAGCAAACCATCCATCATGAGTCTCCACCGACCGTCCATCTTCATCGCCTCTTGGTTTTCCCCACTATCATAACGACACATCGTGCCAGCGCAACGTGAATGGATTACGCTCGTGACATGACAATACAAATCGATTTACTTCCTGCGGCCTCGATTATAGCAATAACTTTCTTTCAGCTCCATGCATTGACCATTTCTTAACAAGCTAGAGTGTCCGATGCTCATAGTGGCACTCTCTCGATCCCTTTGAAATTACAAAATCAATCACAAGAGGGAACCATCCTAAGCACCCCCGTTTCGGTAATTTCACCAAGAATAGCCTGGATGTCAGGATTTCTCAGGTCCATGACTTTGATTTATCGAATTCGAATCGGAGATTTAGATCGATGGCGAGAAGGAGCACCGTTTTGTGACCCCAATGCATGGATCTTCCCCGCTCTCTCTATCGAATTTATTTCTATCTTAAATATTAACCTCAATGGTGATCATGACCCTCCCTACAGCCGTTGCGGACGCTTTGGTGACAACCTTCCACCTGGTGTATCTGCGCAGGGGGTGCATTTACCGAAAAGGGGGGTGAACATTACCAAAAAGAAGAGTGCCTAGAATGGTTTCCTATTAAGATCAATCGCAGCGGAGGCACTCCGCGGCTGTGTGTTTCCGGAGCAAGGGTCTCCAGAGCTTTCGTTGTCTTGGACCCGACGTTCTGTTCAAAGGATGAGGCAGCACCAAAGCCGGATCCGGCGCATGCGTTCCTTGGGTGCACAAGGGCTTTCGAGTTCAATGCTGTCACGGAAAACTGGGCTAGGTCGTATATTCAACAAAGGCGATGCTGCGTACGCCCCCCTACTGTGCAGCAGCGCTTTTGAACAATAAAGGCGCATTGCAACGGCGTACTGCTTGCAAACAGCAGAGGCTCTGGCCGGGTGCATCAAGTGATCATCTTGCTCACCAAGCTATAAGGCCTCGTGCACGGAGTCCGGGATGCAGTTCTCCTAGGTACACAACTTAGAATTAGAACGATTAGTAAGCACATTCCGATATATGTATCCCTATGCCAACCACACACCATTGCATGGTCTGCCATTCAAATGGCTTTTGCCGCAAGCACCATGTCCGATGCCCATACCACCGCAAAGTCTTCTACTACAAGCCTGGGTCCACTGGGAGACCTACAAGCTGTAAGCTCTGCACTAGGGGACATTGAGGGGATAGAGCAGAAAGATGAAAACAGCAAAGAAGACAGCGACTTACAACTCCTTGCAAGCGGTGGCTACAATGATGTATGGCTCGTTTCTCGCCCATTGCAGAGGAAAGAACGATACGTGATTCGCAAGCCGAAAGAGGATGCCCTGTTACCAGACCAGGTTCGAAACGAAGTCGCGCACTTGACTTTCGTCAAGGAGAACATTCAGAAGGTGCCCGTTCCGCAGGTGTTCTGTCACTCTCTGGACGGAAGCGCCACAGGAACGCCTTTCATTGCCGAGGAGTTCATCGAGGGCCAGAATCTAAGTTCCGTCTGGAGCACTTTCGACGAGCCTACTAAGTTGGATGTAGCCCGTCAAATTGCTGAGGTCATCGTGGAGCTAGGTGAAACTACCTTTGACGGCATTGGGGGTCTCATGCTGGATCATAGGCTGGGTCCAACAGTAGAGGGTATCAAATTGTTCAAGGGCAGGGTTAGTGTTGGGTCGCTGCAACTGAAGGCTTTGTGCTGATAAGCAAAGGGTAAACACCATTCACCAAGCTGCTATAATATTGGTCCATACAGCTCAACCAAGGAATATGTGCTTGCGTGCTACGATAAAGAGATCTACTATTACCTGAATGGGTCCGAGGAGGACATCGACCAGGATTTCTTTGAAGACGTTCCAAAGGAAGACTTTATCAAGTCGTTGCAAGACACACGTCAATCAATAGCCGAGGATGACACCGCATTCCTACCAGAAGAACCTTTCGTCCTGGTCCACGGGGATCTCCACGGCCGCAACATAATGATGAAAGACGGCCATATCGAAGCCATCCTAGATTGGGAGTTCGCTGGTTCTTATCCGTTGAGTGAGCTTTTGGGCGGAATGGGTGTCGATGTCCTCGAAGTAGACGACGATGAAGGTGAAGTAGAGAACAATAGTTGGAGCGAGGTGATTGTGAAGCTTGCAGGGGAAATTGCAAATTCCAGAGGTTGGGATGATAGAAGACTCGGGTTGCTAGTGGGAGACGGTAGTTTGGAGCTCCAGAAGGCTAGAGTTGAAATGTTTCCTTGATGTAGGATATGGTCATCGAGCATCCAATATCGTAATCAGCATCGGTGTCTGGAGGCATCCATTTGAGAATACCGCTGATGAGCAAAGACAAGCTGGGCCACCGCGAATGTCGCACACTGCTTATGTATCTATCCACTTATGATAGAATCTCCTTGCCTGACGAGTCCTTAGGGTGGCCATCTACCGCAGTGTAAGACTATCATCAGTGGTTGTAGGCCTGACCACATATGCATGCGCCTGAGTAAGTGGATAGAACAAAGAAAGCAGATACAAGTATGGTTGGCAGATGATGCAAGACGATTGCACTGGAATCGAAAGGCCTTCAGCCGTCGAACAGAGTGTCGCCTCCGAATGAGGTTTGAGTCACGTGCTCACTCTAGGTAGCCAAATTTTCATCGTACGAAGTAAATACAGTACTCACACTCAACTTCCTCATTAAGCATGGAGATGCTATGACTGCTTCTTTGAGTATTGCGACTCTGCTGTTGTCGCATCTGCTAACGAGGGAAAGTAAACATTCGAAGAGGTTGTTTGAAGGAGGAAGAACTGATCGAGGTGGGGTTGAACACACGCTTCTCTGCGCGGGAATTATTGGCTAATCGCTTGCAGCTCTTTCGGTTGTCAAAATTTATTAGCAAAATCATCAAAGGTCTTAGAAGCGTATTAGGGCTTGTGCAAATTGATCAGCAGTGCGAGTAGCACCGGATCCTCTTTCCACAACACAGTCTCCTGAGGTAGCCCAAACACAAGTTCTCGATCCTGCAGCGCAACGGCCAAGACGCACGATGCCGTCTGAAAGAATACTCATATGTGGCGCAGGTGTAGCTGGTTCAATATTAGCCTATTGGCTCGCCAAACATGACTTCCAAGTGGTCGTCGTCGAGCGATCGAAAACCGAACAGAAAGCTGGACAAGGAATCGAAATTGAAGAACCAGCGTTGAAAATTGTGAAGGCGATGGGTATTCTTGACGAGCTCAACGAGAAGAAGACCGGTGAAATGGGATTCAATCTAGTCGACGCGCACGCTCGTTCATGTGGCATTCTGGAGGTCGGTGGCATTAGTCCTACAGGTGCCCTCGAACTCATGCGAGGTGACCTGACTGAAATTCTCTACAAATCTGCCGACGCATCCGCCAATGTCACGTACAAGTTCGAGACCACACTCCGCAGCCTGAGACAAACACAAGACAAAGTCATCGTCAACCTAGAAAACAGGAATGACAAAACCATCGAGACCGAGGAATTCGACCTAATAGTAGGTGCGGACGGAGTAAGGTCCCGCACAAGACTGCTCGTCATGGGCTCGCCGGAGGAGCTCAAATGTTTCAAGCCTGTCAACGCCTTCGTGGCATACTTCTCGATCCCTAAAGAAGATCAAGACTGGCCCTATTCCCGACTTTGCCATTTCATAAACCGGCGAATTATGTGGATGCGGCCAGTAGGAAAGGAATCTAAGATGACATCGGTATACCTCATCTACGTCGGTAACGACGTTCACAACCTACGTCGAGCCAATGCTGCTGCCGACAGACTGAAGCAAAAGGAAGCCTTCGCTGAACTGTACAGTGGCCTAGGCTGGGAATCACCCCGGGTCATCGAGCAGATGATGAAAGCCGAGAACTTCTATTCAGATGAGCTTGTGCAGGTCAAACTTCAGAAGTGGTCTCAGAACCGAGTGGTGCTCCTTGGTGATGCGGCTTGGGCCCCATCTCCATTTACGGGCGAAGGAAATCAGCTAGCGATCATGGGTGCTTGGGTACTAGCCCAAGAACTGTCAAGGAATCGGGATATGGTCGCATTTGAGATGTATGAGAAGAGATTGCGCTCATATGTGGAGAATGCTCAGAGCATACCACTTGGTGGCTATGCACCATACATTTTCAACCCGCAAACCAGTTGGGGCATTTGGCTGCTTCGGACGGTCTTCCGTCTTGCTTCATGGACGGTCAATTTTGTTTCATGGACGAAGTTGTCGAAGATGTTACCAGATCAGCAGCATCCTAATTTCGATTTGGAAATTGAGGAATTTGAAGTCAAGGGGGCAGAGTGAAGTGTTTCCACTGGATATTCTTAGTGCCCCGCGAAGCAATCCCTGGAGTGCAATCCCAGTAGAGAACAGTACTGAGCGACGGATCAGTCCGCCTGTTCCGGGTCAGCTAAAGAACAAATTGGATCCACTAAGCTACTCCAAAGATAGGGAAATGAGCGGATTGTGCACCAGCGCCTGGATAGTATTGAAGTAGCGTACGAAGACTAAATGGTACGGGGGATAGGAAAGGAGCAATTGCGCATCCGACGTGGGAATGCGAAAGACCTGGCTAGAAAGTTTGCGTTGGCAACGTTCTCATGGCTCCGGGGCAACACAGGAAGTAAAGTGGCGAACCTCAATAACTTGTCGAGCTCGGCTTCGTCCACGTCGTATGAAAAGAGAGGAGCCTGAGGCTGCTTTCCCTAGTCGTCCCGTGCTGCTGCCTGTTGTGAACGATCCTTGCTGGTAGTTAAAAGACCCATGATACGTAAGATATGGGTGGATCAAGCGACTCTCTATGACCATATATTGTTGAGCATTCTTCAAAGTTTGTCATGTGTCAGGAGGCAAGCACATCTTACAAGCTGCATGGCCCACCGCCCCTTAAACGCCGGCGTATGCATCGGGCCGGACTTCCGGCTCGCTTCAGTGGCTTCGGAAGGTAATCCCTGCAAGAGCCACGTGCAACAGACAGTGTCCGAGAAGATCATCCGTAGAAAGCCCAGTCGTAAGTAGATCTCACACACGTCGGCTTGTGCTGCTACTCATGGCTGAATGTCCGCACACAGAGGAAATGCCCAAGGGGTCCTTCTGATGCCTGATTCATAGAAATCTACCTCAGGTCCGGTGGGTTGGAGGGGGGCCCGGAACAGATGAGGAGCCCAAATTGAATATCAACAACCCGCCCATGTCCCTTCAGACAGAACCAGCCAGACTCCTTTCCTTCATCCATTTACAACTTCACCCACCACTTGTACCTCTTCTGCCGTCGTCTCGCTTCTTTCCTTGTTCTGCTCATACGTCATGCATTGACGTCGATCATCAGCATCGTCGCCTCGGTGTAGAGTGACGGGGCTTGGGACTATCTTGATTCGTGCCACATCTGAGCTCCCACCAGGACAAGGATCGCTCGGCCTTCAGTATTCGCATCTCGCCATTTGGACACCGCCAGCACTGCAGGACTGATCGGCTCTTGCCTCTTTTAGCGTTCTCAGCATGGCAGCCATTCGGTCCAGAACTTACCTTGGGCCTGACAATGGAGACATCATGACACGCCAGAGGGCTGATGCTGTACGCGTCGCTCGTGAACAACAGGCTGCCATCACCGAGAAGTTGAGGCGGCAGAACCATGAGTTCCCCAAGTACGAATTCTTGGAGCTCATCGGTAAAGGCGCCTATGGTCGTGTTTTCAAAGCGTAAGGAAAGGCCTGCCGTCTGGCTTTCGACCGGCCGTACTCGAATCTAAGCTGTGCTGATACCGAAACATAGCCGTGATCTTGTTCACAATCGTGTGGCCGCCGTCAAGGTCATCGATATTGATACGCAGGATCACAAGGGCCCCATCCTGCACAAGGACAGCACCATCACCGATACTTCTCATGAAATCAAGGTTCTTCAGCAGCTCCAGGATGCCAAGGCGAAGAACATCAATCCCTTCTTTGCGGCGTTTGCCATTCATTCGCAGTTCTGGATTGTGACAGACTATTGCCCCGGCGGAAGTGTTTCTACACTCGTGAGTCTCGACCCTGCTTCCTCCGGAAATAATTGCATCACCGCATCGATCAGAATCTTGTGAACTCTGACTGTTTCACTTCCAAACTCACCAATGTAAATGTTCTTCTCACCTTTTCGGGCGACTGCGTACACAGTAGCTTCCCGGGATGTCAAATCTGGGTAGAATACGCTGACGGAAAACAGAAGCGAGGAACAGGTGATAGGCTAGAAGAGAAGTACATCATCCCCATCGCTCGGGAGCTCGCAATCGGTCTGAAAGCCATCCACGAAGCTGGTATAATACATAGAGATATCAAAGCCGCCAATGTAATGATCCATGAGAAAGGACTACTGCAGATCATCGATTTTGGAGTAGCCGGGATTCTAGAGACAAGCAAAAACAAACGATCAACCATTGTTGGCACACCGCATTGGATGCCACCTGAGATGAACAAGTTAGCACGTTCCCAAGAGTTGAGCTATGGTACTGAAGTTAGTACTATATCGATCTTATGTGAATGAATGTTAGTTTGAAGGGTGTTTCTGACTCTTTTTGTAGGTTGATGTGTGGGCATATGGCTGCACGCTGTATGAAATAGCCACGGGACTGCCTCCGTTCCATCGCACGATTGGCTCACGTATGCTTGGGATCTCTCAATCTAGGGAGCCTCCAAGGTTGAAGAAGCTGGAGCATTCGGAGGGGTTATGTGATCTTGTTGCAGATGTTTTGCAGGCCTTGCCGGCTAACCGCCCATCGATGGAGAAGGTGCTTCAGCATAGATACGTAGAGTACACCCTCGAGTCTCATCCCACAACGTCTTTGGAGGACTTGGTCAAAAAGTATTATCAGTGGGAGCGATCAGGTGGACAACGTATATCTTTGTTCAATCCAGGTGGAGCTCAAGCTTTAGAGTTCCCAGAAGATCTGGACGAAGGTGAAGACGAATGGATCTTCAGCACAACGGTAAACTTTGATCGACAATTTGCGGAACAACATCATGAGGCCACAACAGCAACTGAATCTACTGATTCTGCTTCTGGGAATATCACAGCACTTGACCGGCAACCCGCTCGAGATTCTTTTGATGGCTACGTACTCGAGCCAGATCTCTACACACCACTTACATCCCCCGGCTTCCCCTCCGCGGTGGCTGAAGCCTACAAAGAGGACCGGACCCTGACCAGCAAGCCTGCTAACCAGGACGATGCTATTCTGGAGGATCGCATCCAGCGTGGAGGCAAAGCCCTGCAGAGTTTATTTGACAGGGAAGCAGACCCATATAAATATAACCCTGTCAGAGATGAGGCCGGAGCCCAAGGACAGAGCCACCACGAAGCTCCCAACCGTCCAGCTGCGGGCCGCGTGAAATCTGACCTGCCACTTCGCGAAACAACTCAGTCGTCCTCCTTGAGCCGTAAAGAGCTCGAGGTGATCGATACCAACAGAGCGAGAGGTGGCATTCCCAACATCGACCTGGCCAATGTCAATACCATCAAAGCCAATCGTATGAATCGGACCACAGGAGACGCAGGCTCTAACGACGAGGATGAAAATGACAACTATGGTGGCTTCAAGGAACCCAAGCGTGCTACCATGGCTTGGACTTTTGGCACTGCTGAGACCGCCGGGGACATTGAAGAGAAGGCCAAGCGAGCCACGAAGGACTGGACCTTCCCAGCACGCTTGGACACGGATGATTCAGACACGGACAATGCCCCTATCTTTCGTGAGCCCAAGCGTGACACACGAGCGTTTGTCTTCCCTCAGATGCAGCCTGCCGACGATGTCCAACCAGAGTTTCCCAGTAGGCCGGCGCTCCTCCATGCCACTACGGCCCCCGTTGGGGAGCCCCTTCACTCCGACTCTGGCGTCATTGATCTGGACGCCCTGATGATGACCAGCATAGCAGGACCACAAGAGCACGACCTTATGCGTGCGGCTTTCAATGAAGATGAGCCTACTCTGACTGCCCATGACACGCCAATTGAGAATGAACCAACGATCACCGCGTCCGATTTCGCTTTTTCGAACGACCAGGGCAAGGAAGCCCCTTATTCTGCCTCGTCTACCGACGACGAAGGCGAGATCACCCCGTTCAGCAATCCACTTGCGTGGAACTCGCTGACCGACGAGGAGCACAAAGCCGGAATTGACGAGGAACTGACTGCCCAGGGTATACTAGACCCCATGATCCGCGGTATCAGACGTCGCGAACTGCTCAAGCAACGCAAAGAAGCCCAATCATGGCTCAACCAGGATCTAGAACAAGTCAGCATCAACGAGTGGAAAGCTCAGGGATCCCAGACTCTCCCTCTCGCGGACTTGGAAGACTTCCCGGGCAAGTAAGTCATCCGCCCTCCTTCTGAACCGCAGCAGACAAGTAACATCCCACAGAGACCACGCCCTCTGGGCCAAATACGACCCGCAGATCAACCCCGCCCCAGGATGGCCAAACGACTACAATTTCGGGCAGAAGAACCCAGCCCCCCCTCTCTCCGACATCCTCCGCAACACCAACACCACCGTCGACGCCGAGACCTCCGCCGCCCAGGACACCAGCCCCGGCACCCGCCTCCCCACAGCCCGCGACATCGACGCCGAGCTCCGCGCGCTCGGCTACCCCGACCCCACACCGCCAAGCGCAGCCGCCATGGCCCAGGACGCACCCGAGGAGATGCTGGAAGCGGAGTTGACGCGGCTGCTGAAGGACTGGACGCGGAGTTTGGAGGTGGGGAGGGGTGTCATCCGTCGCGTCCGTGAGAAGCTGGAGGCTGAGGGGAGTGTAGGTGAGGGCGAGGGGAGGAACGGGGGCGCGCTTCGTTATGAGGAGGGGAGCGATGCGGGTGGGGAGAGTGAGTGATGGGAGATTTGCTGGGATTGTGGTTCAGCGGCCATGCTCGATCATAGCTCAGTCGATTTTAGGGACGTCCGAATCTTTCTCTGCAAGATTTGGTATTTCAAAACCGGGTTTGGTGTGCTCCAGAAAGGCTAATCCTTTGTTGTCGGCAACCTAAGTGATGTGTGTTACCTTCACCGTGGACTGAACGACCCAGTCTCCGGAGAGCGACCTATCGCTGACAGGGCGAAGCGTCAAAGCATTGGCCTTGTTTGATCAAAAACACCCTACAGAAGGCTCCTGAAAAGGATGATGATAAGACTAATCGAAGGCGTCCTTTGGCGGGAAAGGGATGACTGTAGGGTTGGAATCATTTGAAACCACCTTTCCGGTTCGTTTAGTCTCAAGCAAGGGAGACAGACACATGGAGATATTCAAACGTTTGAGCTCCATTGATTTGATACTGGCACAATGGACGATATATACAGCTAAATGCCTGAACGCCTTGCCCAATGTTTCCACCTCCATATGCATTCCGTACTCTCATCTATCTACCTCTCCAAACACTATCGCAGCAAGATCGTCAGCTGCAGTCCCAAAGTCAAAAGCGGTGAAATTAGAACGAGATGCTTACCAAGATCCATCGTCCCGATAATCGCCACCGCATCCGCCAACAAATGACCCCTCGAGATCTGATCAAAGCTCCCCAAATGCGCAAACCCCGGCGCCCGGATCTTGCACCTATACGGCCGCTCACTGCCATCGCTAACCACATACACGCCCATCTCCCCCTTGGGCGCCTCGATGGCCGAATACGTCTCCCCGGGCGGGACGGTGTAGCCCTTAGTAAACAGCAAAAAATGGTGAATCAGCGCCTCCATATTCTCCTTCATCGCCGCGCGGGGCGGGGGCGAGACTTTATAATCCTCGACGCGCACGGGGCCCGGGGGCATCTTGTTCAGGCACTGATGGATGATGCGCAGGCTCTGGCGGAACTCCTCCATGCGGCACAAGTACCGATCATAGCAGTCGCCGTTGACGCCCACCGGGACATCGAACTCCACCTCGCCGTAGGCGTCGTACGGCGCGCTCTTTCGAATGTCCCACGGCACGCCGGAGCCGCGCAGCATGACGCCCGAGAAGCCGTAGTTGAGCGCGTCGGCGGCGGAGACGACGCCGATGTTCTTGGTGCGCCCGATCCAGATCCGGTTGTCGGTGAGGAGCTCCTCGGTCTCGTCGATGCGGTCGCCGAATTGGGTGGCCCATTGGTAGATGTCGTCGAGGAGGCCGAGGGGGATGTCGGAGTGCACGCCGCCGGGGCGGACGTAGGCGGCGTGGAGGCGGGCGCCGGAGACGCGCTCGTAGAATTCCTTGGGGGGTGTTAGTCTGCTGTTTTATGCAAAAAAAGCAAGTGGAGGAGTGAGAAGTGGGGATGGGATTTCCAAGGGAATAGATACCATAAGTTTCTCTCTCTCCTCAAAGCCCCATAGGAAGGGTGTCAAAGCTCCAACATCCATAGCATGGCTGAGCACACTCATCAAGTGATTCAAGACCCGCGTGATCTCTCCAAACAACGTCCGTATCCACTTCGCCCTCGCCGGGATCTCGATGTTCAACAGCTTTTCCACCGCCAGCGAGTAACACTGCTCGTTCGTCATCATGCTCACGTAATCCAGTCGATCAAAGTATGGCAGCGCTTGCAGGTACGTCTTGTACTCTATCAGCTTCTCCGTTCCCCGGTGCAGCAGCCCGACATGCGGGTCCGCGCGCACAATTTCTTCGCCGTTGAGCTCGAGGATGAGGCGTAGGACGCCGTGCGCGGCGGGGTGTTGTGGGCCGAAGTTCACGGTGTAATGTCGAATTTTACGGTTCTTGTGGAGGTCGTCTTGGTCGGGGTCGAGACTCATATGTTGGGGCTCGTCGAGATTGACGGGTTGCCCAAATTTGGGGTCGACGGGGATCAATTTCATGCCTTGCATTTCGGCGGGTTGGGCCATACGGGTGGGAGGAGTGGTAGAGAGACATCGTGCTCTTGAGGGGGTGGAGAGGAGTGAGGATGAAGGACGGGGGCGTGGGGTGGCGGAGGGGGGAGAGAGTCGTTTGCCGCTGCGGAGGGCAACACGGGCGAAGGGTGTTGCCATTGTGACCGATGGCTAGTGGGATGAGGGAGGTTGAATTCGCGTGAGGTTGTACTCAGACTTGGGATAGACAGATATTGATTGTTCGCCGCATTTGAGGATGGGGTGACGGCAATGACTTCTCTAGAGCGCTGATTGGTCGGCTCTTCTTCGGCTGCCGCGGCTAAATCTCGAGGTTTCGATATCAAATTCCGAAGACGCACCCCACGAAGAAATCATGTGAGCCCCCCAATCGTGGCCATCATGGCACCTGAGCCTCTACCGCCTGATCAGGCGTATCGAAGAAAGGTGGGGAACAGTCAAACCGCGCAAACGAGACACCGAACGCTGATCCGACGCAGATTGTGGGAGTCAATCCAGAAACCGTCACTAATGTCTCCTCTACCGACTTTCCTGGGCATTACCCTGGCGAAAACCATGTCTGGGATCTGGAACGATTCCGAAGAGTACGCGCATCTACATCCAATCTGAATTCTCTAATGTTTTACGCAGAATTTCCGAGTAGAATTCCACAAAAACCTTCCTTACGACGCTTCATTCTCTCTCATCAACCTCGACTCCTCAATCGCCAACGCCTTCCGACGCATCCTTATCGCCGAACTCCCCACCATCGCCATCCACACCGTTTTCATCCATAATAACACTACCATAGTCCAGGACGAAGTGCTTGCCCATCGCCTGGGCCTTATCCCCCTGACTGGCAACGCGAAGGGTCTCAATTGGTTGCATTGGAAGGCCAAGCCCGTAGACGATGAGCCCGATCCCGGCCCAACCGATTATAACACCATTGTGTTGAAACTAGAGGCGAAGTGCGAATGGACAGAGAATGCGAATACCCTGATGGCCAAGGGCATCACCGACCCAGCGAAGTTGTACAAAGGGACCAATGTCTACGCGAAGGACATCAAGTTCGGACCGCCTATAGGACGGCAGATGGACTATTTCACAGATGAGCTCGGGCCGATCAGGGCGGTGAATCCCGATATTCTGATTGCGAAGATGAGGCCCGGTCAGGAGATCAGCCTTGACATGCATTGCATCAAAGGGATAGGTGCAGACCACGCGAAATGGAGTCCGGTGGCTACGGCGAGTTATCGCTTGCTGCCGACGATTGAGATCACGAAGCCGATTGTAGGACAGGATGCGAGGAAATTTGCGAGGTGTTTCCCGAAAGGTGTGATAGGGCTGGAAGAGGTTACCGAGGAAGAAGCGAGTAGGGAAGGAAGTGGATATGAGGGTCAAGAAGGGGAGAAGAAAGCTGTGGTTAAGAATGCGTTCAAGGACACTGTGTCGCGGGAATGCCTGAGGCACAAGGAATTCGAGGGAAAGGTCAAGCTGGGAAGGGTCCGAGACCACTTCATCTTCATGGTCGAGAGCACGGGACAGTTCCAGAGCGACGAGCTCTTCATGGAGAGTGTGAGGGCTTTGAAAGTGAAATGCGACAAGATGCTAAGGAATCTGCCCAATGTCCACCATTAGTCGAATATGTGGAGGTCTTCTATGCATTTTGCAACGAGCGGCATTGCAAGGCGTTCTCGGCACAAGTGGACGCGCGGTCCGAGCTGGTGGTGCACGAAATCCACGCTTTATGACTCTAGAGAGTCTATGGTGGCCATTGTGGCTGCCCTCATGCTAGCTAAAAACTCCGTCGCCATGCATCATGTTCTCGTCAATCATTCTGGTCTGGGCGCTAAATCGAAGCTTACGACTGGAAGATGACCTTGAACCTAAAGTCGATAGTAAAAGCAGGGTCCGATACTGCTATCTGCTCTCCATCCACCACCAGGTCCGAAAGCTTCTTAGATAGGTTGGGCCGTGTCTGCTCTTCGAGCGATGGCGGCGCTTGTGAGTACAGCGAAGTCCTTTCAGTCCGCAGCGTGGGTTTCTTGAGCTGCGCCTCCGTCCTCTCGCTAAAACTTGCAACGAGATCTTGAAGCGTTGACGAGGGGTCAACAAGAAGATCTTTTGGCAAGTTCCCGCATACTGGGCAGTCCGGCATCTGCTCAAATTCCATGTTGAAGGTGTACACGCCCGCGTCTCCAGTGTATTGCATGTAATTTTGTAGGAAGGGGTTGCAGCTCGTGGCGATCTTGAGCGCTTCGTTGCAGCAGCTGGCGGCGATGATGGCATTCGTAGATGCAATTGCGGGTATTATATGCTTGATCACACCTTGCGTCAATTGATAAGTCACTCCAGGAATGCTGAATTCTTCCGCGCGCTTCTTCGCTTTGTTGTAAAGCCAATTGATATGGTTGGGGTCATCGGTGTCGATGATCTCGCCTTTTCGATGTTCTTCCCATGCCATGATCTTCGCCCATTCGATGCAATGTTGGGGCTGCCGTGGTATGGTGGCCAGCGTGCAGAGTGGTACGGCCGGTCGAGGAGGGGACAGATCGAGCTGACATTCGATACAGGAGCTGATCGTGGGTAGTATGACCCTAGCTTGACCTTTAAAACCTGTACGAATGTCAAAAGATATAGAAATCACAAGATAGCCTGGTCTGACCTTCGGTACCACCGTCTATCAAAGGCTTCAGACTCTGCTGGTTCTCCGGATCTACCATTCCCACCAAAGTCGCATTGATCCATCGTCGTGCTTCGACACTATCGAGACCGCAGACGACGAGTTGAAATTGCATGTAGTAGTCCTCGTCTTTGTCTTGGATCTTGCCATTGTATGGTGTGATCTTCACGCCTTTGACGCGCTTCTCAACGAAGGCAGCAGCTACCTCAGCTTTGGACTTGCCGACATCTGCTTCTCGGAATAAAAATTGGCGGTTGAGGTTCGAAACATCGATCGTGTCTATCACTTCATAAGCCTTTGCAGAAGACTATAGAGAATGGCCATGCAAACCCATGTCGATGACATGAATGTCCTTGAAACCTGAGAGCGCAAGATTCTTTAAAATTTCACAGCCGAGACCTCCGGCCCCTCTAGACATTGTGAGTATCTAGGCGGGAATGGGTTGAGATGCAACCTACATCACGCTGGACGGGATCAGTTATCGGCTAAGAATAACGAGCGTCTTTCCTCACTAACAGGACCTTCGCCTCTCCCAATCTCGTAAGTGTCTCCGGGCCAAGCTCCGCATCTGGATCGGTAAATGGTCCCTTCCGGGATAATATATTGTTGAGATACGTCCTATACGCATCTCAGCCTATTGAATCCTACAAGGTCGTAATGAATTGCCGCTGCTGTACCATCGTTTTTGTGACGGCTCTACACCATTTGAGAGCGTAGAAGTCGTTGTAGTCGCCATTCGGGGAACTTTGGCGAGTGCCGTCAGAACCGTACCTCGCAGTTCAAGATATTGTAGAAGCAGCTTCTCACTAGAAGTACCGAAAGTCACAAAAGCTTGGCGCGAGATCTACCTTACTTGTACTTCGTAGCCGCGCTGCATTAGCGCCGTAGATCTCCCTTTAGCCTCGATGTCCTCAGAGCGCGCTTTGATTGGGCGTCGATTTGAGTCGTCGATTTTCTTACACATGCAGCGCCTGGAAATTCTTGATTGTAGCGAGCAGGGCAAATGCCACCGCCCAATAAGTCGAGATGCAGGATCTGCTCACTCCGATCACGACCAGGGCAATAAATAGACCTGATTCAGATGCAGACGCCAGCCACATCGGCTCATCGCCAAACGAGAGGAGCATATCAGAAGTCTGCTCGCCAGATGATGCTCTTCAGGCATTGAGATCTCAACCTAGCATCGAGCAGCTCTCTGATGCCATTAATTGGCTTGATCCTCGAAAAGGGAAAGATAGGTCGTTCAATATTAAAGCGCCGAGCCCGAAAGCCTCCCAGATCATCTTTGCCATTATCAATGACGTGATTCCGAGCTACTGGAGTGTTCTGAACGACAAGAAAGTCTCAGCACATGCAAGATTGAGGAAAACCTTAGTCAGATGTCTAAACAGTATTTCAGGCATTGGTGCCGTTGCAAGCAGGCTCGGTATCCTTCTGAAAGAGCTTTCTGCTCAAAGCCGATCAGATCGATCAGGTAAAATACAGCAGATAGAAGGCTTAGTCCAGCTTCTCGAGCAAACATTCAAGAATGATGATTTCATGCTCAGCTCCTGGAATGACCTGAATCTTCTGGTCCTAGACAAGTCCAAAAGGACCTTGGCATGGAAGGAGCTTACTTCGCTGCTTGCCGGTGGTAGGATCCTAGCATTAGTCGCTGAGGTAGACCATACTATTGATGAGTTGAGTCCGTCCATCAGAGAAAGCAGTTGGCTTTCGGATGGAAGCCAATACGCTGCGTGGGTTGGCAGAAATTGTGCCTGTATGGTGGATCGCTTGCGGACAGATGATCAAGACGAGCGAAAAGCAGTCATTCAATTATTCAGTAAGGCCTTGACGCTGGGCTATACAGGTAGATAGCTCTCTCTCCGAGGAATGGCTTTCTCCTAAATTCTACTTAGACAACGTCGTTGAAAGTGCTTTCTCGAGCTTGCTTGCTGGTGAGGACAGTGGGCTGGATAACTATAGAGCTTTGGTAGAGCATCTGACAGCAAATGAGCAAAAGAATGTGCTTTTATCGTTGATACGAATTCTTTCGAGAAAACTCGGTCTCCTTGATGGAGCCTCGTTAGCCCCCTCTAAAGAAATTCCTGAGACGAACCTACTAGCTGGGGCGGCAGCTCTCTTCTTTCGCCTTAGCAATGACAGTGCAGACCTTCGAGGCGTACTGATTCGGTGGTTGACAGGCACTGCAACATCTGGTGTGAGCCAGCGGATGAGCGTATATCGAGCCGTGATCGCAGCGCTTTCACATGATCAACGTAGGCTCATGTTCTGCTATCAAACATGAATACTGACAGTCGGATAGAGAGCATGAAAGAGGTATTTTCGCGGACCTTGTGCCATTTTGGCGATCCTCTGTATATCAAGCATACGCCTATACTACAGCAAGAAGGTCTGATTTTCTGTCTTCTATACGATCTATAAGGCTGACAGCCTTCAGTTAACGTACAGGTTTTGCTCGTAGTTGCAGGCTATCTGTACCGTCTGGATCCTACTTTCGTTTCCGCCGAGTCTAAAGCAAGTACCTACATCAACGCTATCTCCAACCGCCTTTCCGCTTCCTCGCAACGCGCATCCATTCTCGGCATGCTTGTCGGAACAGCTATCTCCGCGCTGGCCGATGCAGACGGGAAAAGGATGAACTTCAGCGCTGAAGAAGTTGATAGCGCTGATGGCCGGTGGTATCAAAGTCTAACGAGCGTGCAAGATCCCGTTGGCTCAATTAGCGATCTGAGATCCACCGAATCCAAGACTGTCGATCATCCCAAGAAGAACCACTGGAAAACCACGAATGTTAAACCGCAAAGGTTGTTCGACAAGCAGAGCTCGTCAAAGATCATTGCTATTGAAGAAATCCACGGAGAGTCGGAGTCAGAAGACGACAACTTGATTGCCTACGAGAAGCCGGACTCGGACGCTTCTGACGAGGATGAGGATGCTGATCTAGTACAGCGGAACAAGCCCACGGCGCCAGTGTGAGTACTAATCGGATATTGAACATGGTGACATCTTGACTGACGCCTATCAAGCTACATACGCGAATTAATTGCAGGTCTACGAGACACAGAGAACTTCGATCGGCACAGACTCGCACTCAGCCATACATCCAGCCTCATTCGACGGAAGGCCAACTTCGGTTCGGAAGTCTCAGAGCATATCGAGGAACTGGCAACGCTCCTCACCGGGCTCAGCGACAAGTACAACATGGACGACTTCCAGAAGATGCGACTGCAGGGCATGATCGCCGTGATCATAGCACAGCCTTTGAAGATGGGCCAGTGGTTCTCAAAGACCTTCTTCCATGGCGAATATTCCATGGGCCAGCGAGCGTCAATACTGACAGCTCTAGGTCTAGGGGCTCGCGAGTTGGCAGGTCTAAAAGACGAGGATGCATCTCTCACTGGCGCCGACATAATCGCTAAGAACCCATTCCCTTCGAGATTGCTCCCAGACAAGTTGCACAAACTATACACGATCGAAGCGAAGCCAGTGGACGCCATCTCAGAGCGCATGAAGAAAATAATGATCAAGCCAATGGCAGTCGAAGCAGCAGATCAACTCAGTGGACCGAACGCCTTGAAAGTACGCACCTTCAGCTCACGGATGGAAGTGGAGAAAAGGCGAGCGAATCCAATACCCAACGAGCTTGCGAAGATCGTCGCCGATGGGTTCTTCTTCCCACTCACCGGCCTCTGGCGTATGCAGCTTCAAGCATAGTAAGTTTCCTGCCCAGAATCACACGATCATCTGTTCCCTCATTGGCTTACCTGTGCTGACCCGCGCCCGCTCCACCCCAGCGGCGACCAAAACACCCATACCTCCCCCTTCCTCCTCTCACATTACCTCAAGACCCTCTCTCTAATCCTCCACGCCGCCGGCACCTCCCCCCTCTCCCTCCCACAGATGACGACCGAGTTCTTTGACCTCCTCCTCTCGCTCCGTGCCCGCGCTTCGGATCCCCCGGTTCTAGAAGCGCTGCTATTCTCCTTCCTGACGCTTCTGGATATCAATTCTAGTAATCAGAGACGGCTGGCAGAAGAGCACGCGAAGGAGCTGTTGGAGACGAGGGAGTGGGTGCAGATGGTGTTTGAGAAGCTGGGAGGGGGAAGTGCGGAGGGGGAGAGGGTGAGGATGTTGGCGGCGGGGGTACTGATGAGGGCGGGGGAGGTGGTGGACAGGTATCAGCGGCTTCTATTGGGGAACTTGGTGGACTTTATGTAGCCACGGGCCTCGCAAGCGTCCTGAGCAATGGAGAATGGATCGATATCTGCGTAACGTCACCGAAGGAGATTGGCTATCTCCCACTGGTCATATAACAGCCAGGCTTCCTACCCTCACATCCCTAGCTTCTCCGCAACAGCTGTCTTCACCCCCGGCGTCGCCTGATACTTACTCCACTCCTGAAAGCTCTCCGCCTCCCCTTTCCACTTTGCCCCGCAATCCACCTGCGTGATCATGCCCACCGAAGCGGATAACTAATTTATGCTGCTCAGCTCTTAGTCATTCTCGACCGTTACCATTCGTTACCATTCGTCAGGCAGTCATCGAGTGCAGTCCCATGTCCCACGAAAAATGTTTTCAGTGCCAATAACACCATTCAAAGCTACATGAAACCACCATTTCCGGGGTCTAGGCTTGAAAATAGATATCCAGCATAGCCACAAGGGCAGAAGCGGGCGACTTCTAGATTTGACAATCTGTATTCCCTGATTCAATTTCGAAAACATTACTTCGTTACGTGCAACAAGATCCATACAGCTCCTGTGATGAGGTTCATATCGCTCCGCTTTGTTGATGTGAGCATATCAGGAGGATACGCACGTGAGACATGTCGCCACTAGCCTATACTCGTAGCTCCGTTCCTTCTGTAACAATGCGCCAAAGTAAAGAAAGGACTGAAATTTGGTAGACGTACCTACCATACTGAATACTATGTGGATTTTCTGGTCAAAGATTCGACCAGATCATTGATCAATGCGTCCAAGGAACGTACCTGCCATTTCAGATACCGCCACCCACTCCCCCTCTTGACACTTGCCTAGTAAATCGCATAACAAGGAAGTAGCTGCTGCATATGTGCTACTGCCAGAGTCAATAATGGCTCAACGTGCCTTGATACCTTCTTCCGGCTCTCAATCTTCTTGTTTTCATCCCAACACCACAGTGCGTCCTGTGCATCATCATCCACAAACTTCCACCCTCTCCCATTCTTCAGGATTACCATCATTGCCGTCCTTCCTGACTTGACATGATGAGCCTTTGATACTGCACAGATTCTTCGCACTGCGATCGAACATTGGTTCGCCGCCGTTGGTATCGTTGCTCATGTTCCCGCACTTAAGGCCACCACCAAGGCGTTGTGTTCAGCTAAAGCAATCCGTTCCTCAATCTTGCTGGTTCGTTATCCATTTAGAGTCCCATTAGCCGTTGACCTTTCCTGTATTGTGCTTTGCTCAACGTAGTAGGCAATTTGCTTACTTAGCCTCAAGCCACACCATCTACGCTCTCATTCTCGTTTCCACCCTTCAGCATCGCCGTCCTTCGAGCTGCTCGGTCCTGGCACGTATCGTCTATGTCTGTCGCTTCTGCTCAACACCGCCGGGGCCCCAACCTTTGAGCGGCAAGTGATCGGTGTACAAGACAAACTCGGAACGACCTCAGCTCGCACAGTGGACTCATCCTACACCATGGCGTGGCATGATGCAGTACCTCTGGTAATGTGGCTATCATCATCGGTCTTCGGTTCCTCGCTGCCCTCTACCTTCAGTGTCTCCCCGCAACGCTGCTTCCACGGCTTCCTCGAGTATGCACGACCTCAGTGAAGACGAACAGCTGTTGGAGGTCGGGAAACTCGCTGGTCGAGGGTATAATCTAAGGTGGGTGGTCATAGAGATTACTCCTTTTTTTTTCGGAGCGGGGGCGAACACATGCGACCCCGTGCGCTTGCATGTGACCGTATGGTAATGCCCAGCGGATAAACCCCCAATGACGAAATTTTACATGTCATCCTTTCGAGGCCAGGGACATAAAGATCCCCAGGAAGATTTTATATTTCCTGCCTGCCCAACAGCCGTAAGGCTGAAAAGTGGGAAAAAAAAATTTAGCGCTTTCACAACGGTTGTCGCCCCTTGGCCTTATTTTTAGATCCTCGACCCCAACTTCTGGCAAGATAATTTTGGTCAACTTTCGTATTTCGCTATTAAAATATATATAATTAATTAATTATTATCTAGACATTATGCGCTTTCTAAAATTGTTTTATTTATAAGTTTTGATTATAAATTGCTAGAGCTATAGAAATTACAAAGTTCGTAAATATATAAGAAGTTCAAGTCGATCTTTGTTTTTGAGACATGCTTCGAAATATAAAAACTTTGCAATTAAATAACTTTCTTAATGTTAATTTAAACTTTATCAAAAATATATTATTAGAAGTGCAAAGATTACTCTATCAAACTTAAGATTTTAATAGTAATAAATTAAGAAATGCAAAAGTTAATTAAAAGCATCTTGTTAAAAGTTAAGATTAAGAATCTAAAAATAAGATTAAAAGACAACAATTATTGTAAATGCATTAATTAAGATTTCTTATTAAGACATTCGACGCTTCGTCAATTCTATTGTCAAAATCTACTTGCTTAATGTTATTAGCTCTAGCTCTTCAAATTGATCGAATTAATTAAATTGATTAAATTAAGAGAATAATATATTGTTAACTATAATCTTGAAGATTGATTTTTTATTCGAAGAAGTTAGATATAACGACGCATTGTTGCTTTATATATCTTATTGCATTAGTTCTTTTCAAATTATACTAAGATTAAATCATGTGCGTTTAAAGAACGCACGCGTTTTTAAATATATAAAAGAACTTAAACAAAATGTGCAACATCTTAAATATAAATAATAATTATTCTTGTTATTTGCTAAAGAAACATTCTTAATAGAGCGTTAAGTAAGCTAAGAACAAATTGTAGTTCGCTAAATTCTTTCAAGAGAAAAGAAATATTAAGTGCAACTATACGCTTTTGTATTGTCTTAATACTTAGATTTGCTACAAAAAAATCTTTAATTCTAAAGTTGATTCTAAAGTTAATTCTAAATACTTGCTTAAATTAGAGCAACGCTAGAGTTAAAACCAGACAATAATTTATATACAATAACTTAAACTAGATCTTAATGTTACGCTAGTACTTCCCACGAAGATATTAGAGAGAGTTATGCTATTGAAGAGGTTTGTAGACGTCTTCAGGCAATGCAAGCAATCACTTGATAACAAGAATTTGCAACTTTGGCAATCGTAACAATAAGTCAAGACTTAAGATAAATTAAACACGATTCATAAGAAAGTCGTGTTAGAAAATCTATATACTAAAGAAGATCTCCCCTTGCTCGCTACGTTCGCTATCGAGCATGTTGAGCATCGTTCGCTTAGCTCGTTGTCAAGCATGTCGAACGTCAAGCATTGCTCGCTCTGCTCGCTATTGAACATGTCGAACATTGTTCGTTCGTCAAGTCGTCGAGCATGCAAGCGATCGTGCTTCGTGCTACATGTTGCGTTGTAGTTAATATATCACGCTGTTTTAAGCTAAACTCGTAACACTATCTCTCTTCTTAAAGATTTTCGTCTTGAAAGCCAATCGTCTCTTATTATGTCTCGTTAACAACAAAGTCGTCTTCGTGTCGCATTCGAAATCGAACGTTACGATACACTAGTTGATATTGCTTGTGAACGTTGCTCTCTCTTTAATTATTTTTGTATCGCCATGAAAGACTTCTCATCTTGTTTGAAGTGTTCGAAATGTGTTCGTACGATCAAATCGTACGTGAACATGTCTTGATTTTCTCTCGATCATAATAAAGAAGATCTTTTTGTTAAGATCGTTAAAGATGAAGCTTTATTAACAATCGTCATAACTCGATTGCTACGAAATAAGAAAATCTTGAAAAAGATTAATGCGAAGACGAAACGAAAGACACAATGCCTATTGTTAGGAATAAAGAAGTCGAATGCTCTTGAGTTCTTCAATTGTCTTGTTGCGAATGCTCTTGTTGGGTCATCTTCTACCTTCTAGTTATTTCTCGCTATGCTAAATGATTTTTCGAACGTTGATGAAATCTTTGAATAAGATCATAGCAATCATCAAGATTCTTCTTGAATTCTCACGTGTTCTTTGAGATAGAATATTCTTTTCACTTGATTAAATAGTTTTGACCTTGCTACTTTAGAATTCTTTCCACTTCGTATCAACTTTTTTCTTGAATTTTGTAATGAAATGTTTTCTATATAGGCGTATTGAGGTCGATTGATTCTAATAATAAGATATGAAATACTAGAAATACTTTGACGTCCTTAAGTAAGTTGAGTTCGTAGTTGATTGATTTCTTAGCCTTTTTAAACGTGAAACGATTCGACCTTGACATGATTCAATTTCTTGCTTAATTTCCTTGTCTTAAGATTTTTTGTAAAAAGATAAATCTTATTTCTCTCTTTTAGTTGAGATGTCGTTTTTCGTTTTTTGTTCTAGTACTTGGTCGATCTTTCTTGCATCATTAAGATGTTGTTGTGTACCTTTTTTAATGTCGCTATTCTTTTGATGACTAATTGAGCTAGTAGATGTTTTCGCTCTTCTTCGAAGAGATTAAGTTCTTTGTTATAATTGACGAAGAACGAAGTTATCTTAGTAATATTCGAAACCTTTGCATTTAATGTTAATTGTGTCATAGATAGAAGTGATACTCAATTGCTATAAGTATTGTTGACGTAATGTCGTAGATACTACTTTAGACTTTGATTTGTTCGCTCTATTTGTTCATTCGTAATCAAGTAATAGACAATGAACATTTTGAGTCTTGTTTTTAACATTGATATCAATGTCTTTCAATAATTAGACGTGAAGAGCTTGTCTTTGTTACTAGTTAATTCTTTAAATATATCGTGATATCGTATAAGTCGATTTAACACAATGTATTCTAGTTGTTTTGCTGTGAACTTTTCCTTACATGCGATGATATGTAAGTACTTGATAAGTTTGTTAATCATTATTAGTATCGAATTATATTTGTCTTCAATTGCTAGATTCGTCGACTTAAGCAACTTAGTAATAAAGTTTATCGTGATTTCATCCCATAACGATTCAAGTAATTCCTAATATTGAATTTCGCCATAGCTCGCATGTGTATCATGTTTGTTTTGTTAACAACTAAGACATCGTTTAATGTATGCCTCGATAACTTGTCTCATTTGTGAGAACTAACAATGCTAACGTAAAAACTAAAGAATTTTGATCACTCTCGAATGCTCTTGCAATAATTCATCATAGTGTTCTTTTATACATTCGTCGATCTTGTCGATAGATATTTGAAGTTTTTCTTTCTTTATTGAAAACTCTTTTGTATCGTCTCGAAGTATTCGTAATGTAGCATTTAGTTCGTGCTTGTTTACTAATAGTGATTCGTCTTTGTTAACCTTAAGTATGTTGTAATTAAACGATTTCTTCGTTTTTATATGATCACTTCTTTTGTTAAGTGCGTCTACTTTGTCGTTATCTTTGTCTAAAGTATATTGTATCTTAAACTTGTATTATTTAAGTCGTTCTAATTATCGTATCTATCTTTTGTTGAGTTGTTTAATAGTGATAAAGTGTATAAGATTTTTATGATTCGTAAGAATCGTAAATTTTGACAATTCTTCGATGTATATTCTTCATGACTTCAAGAAAACTACAATAGCGAGTAGTTTTTTGTCATAAACATCGTAATTTTGTTCGATTAACAAGAGTTTTCTCGAGAGATATGTCACTAGATGTTACATGTCTTCATGCTCTTGATTGAAGCATGCATCGATAATTAAATTTAATGCGTCGATTTCAATTCTACTTGATAATCGTGAATCGTACATTTTTAATATTAGTTTCTTTAAGCATTTTAGCTTAAGATTTTAAAATGATTTTTCTTTTGCGAATTCTCATATTTATGACGTATTCTTTTTCGTAAGATTCGTCAATAATATCGCATTGACGAAGTAGTCTTTAATAAACTTTTTGTTGTAATTTATGAAATCTAAAAAGAATTGCACTTTCTTAACATTAATAGATGATTTTTATTCTTTAATTGCTCGTAGCTTTTTGAAATTCATGCGTACTTCGTGTTGTCTCACGACAAATTCAAGAAAGTCAACTTCTTCTTAATAAAATTCGCATTTCTTTGATTTAAGATGTAAGTTTCTTCTATCTAGACATTCTAGTACTTTAGAAACATGATTGACATGTTCTTTCAAGATTTTTGAGTAAATTATGATGTCGTTCAAATATGCTATAACAAATCGATTCAAATGTTGTCGTAATGTATTATTAATTATTTCTTGACACGTTGTCGAGACATTCGTGAGCCCAAATAACATTATCGTGTATTCGTATAGTTCATATCGTGTGCGAAAAGCTATCTTTTACTCTTTTCTCGTCTTTATTCTAATTTGGTTGTACGCTTCTCGTAGATCTAGTTTAATAAAGTACTTAACTTCGAATAGTCGATCTTGAAGCTCGTTGATATTAAGTAGTGAATATTGATTCTTAATTGTAATATAGTTTAGCTTTTGATAATCGACACATAGACGAAGAATTTCGTTCTTCTTAAATACAAAGAGGATTAGATATTCTATCTATAATTAGAATTTTTTAATAAATTCTTTTTTCTCATTTTTTGCCAGGTATTCGCGAAGTACTTCGAACTTTTTCTCGAATAAAGCATATATAAGTTTAAACGTGAGTTGCTTGCTTGATTCAAGTTTGATTTCATAATTTCACGATTAATGTTTAGAAAAAATCTTTGTCGTTTTCTCTTCTTGAAATAGATGCTCTCAATTGTTGTATATTCGTGATACGTGCTTTAGCGATTTCTTCGCTATATTAGATAATCTAAGACTCTTAGAAGATTCGTAGTTTTCTTCACTTACTTTGACTTCGTAATTTAGCTAATCTTTGTCGATGTCTATCGAGTCAAACTTGATTAAATCGTTCTTTTTCGAAAATGTAAGTTCGCATCTTGCGATCAAGTTTTGACTTTATCTCTCATTTATTATCGAACGTTGTTGATGCGTAGATTAAATGTGAATTGCGTGATCACATCGTTCGAATTTAAGTACTCGTGTATTCTAGTCAACTTTTAAATTGTGTTGCTTCAATTAAGGCATTCCTAAAACGATATCGTGAGTGACTATTTTCACTATATTAAAGATTAGTTTCTCGTGATATTGCTAAATAGCTATTGATAGTGGTTTCGTTTCTTTGTTCACTTTTTCATTCTCGTTAAGTAATGAGTTTCCATCTACAATTATTAGGTTGTAGGCGTTAGACTTCTTTCGAATGAGATACTCTTCCCTCTTTACAAGAGCTCTAGTCATAAAATTACTTGTTGCACCAAAATCGATCATTGTAGTGAGTCGACAATCATTGATTTTAATTGGTGTGATAAAGCATCGTGCGTGTGCTATTGAGTTTAGTTGCTATTGTTAAGCTAACATATTGCATTCCTTTAATATGTTCTTTATCAAAGAATTTGAACTTTTCTCTTTTCTTGTGTTGCGACTTCTACTTCAAGCGTCTTCTCGCGCTAAGCTCTCTTTTATTGCTAGATTGCTAACTTTGACTTTCTAGAAAATTAATTGACTTCTTTCTTTTCTTCTAGATGAGTTTAGCATGAGTCGTCGTAGCAAGCAATTCAATTAAGTGTCTTATGTTTCTTTGCTTCCTTTATCTTTTGTTTGAATAGACTAACATTGTTTAGTTGTTGTTCGATTTCGTCGAGAATATTCTTTTTTATAGTGGCGTCGCTTTCTAGCGCTTCCTCGCATTTGTTCACGATCTAATTGATTTATCTTTTCTTTGATAAGCTAGTTAAAGCGTCAAGATGTTTCGTGATGTTGTCTAAGCATTCGTGAAAGTTCTTTTAGTTATACTCGTCGTCTAAGTTTGTTACTAGATGAGAATAGAGCGTTCTTGATCGTTTCGCTCTTCTAATCTTATTGAGTGTCTTATTGACTTCCTGCGTAGATGCGAGTGCCTTGTTTAATAATGTTTCATCTAGGACTTTTTGTAATTAATTTAAGTTCTCTACTAGATAGTAGTCGTCGTTCGATTTAGTCTTGGGGGTGTTCGCCTCTATGTCAACTTGCTTCCTAATGTCGTCTTAACTATTGAATATCTCTCTTAACATAACATTGATTTGTTGGCGATTCATTAAGTTTCGCGATCGACAATCTCTTGCGAAGTGACTCGATTTGCCACATAAGTAGCACGTTTTCTAGAATTTGTTATCTTGTTGTCTTCTAGAATTCTTCTCTTTGCGTCGCTAGATAAAATCTAGTTTCATAGATGCAGGCCCACGATAGTTTGAGTTATTGTACTTTTAATTAAAACGAGATTCTCTTAAGTAATATTCGATCGTTGATTCAAAGAAGATTCTTGTTCTTTCTCAAGATTAATTGTATCTTTTTTTCATAGCTCTTTCATATAGCTTGTCGTCAAGATCGATGACTACTTCGATGAGATCGAACATATCATTGATGAATTTGTCATCGCGCATAATTTCGTCCTTGAGATTGTCCTTGAGATCTCGTCGAAACATTGTCATAAGTGCGACATCGTTTCACTTGATAAGATTAACATACTTTTGAAACCTTGTTGCGTACTCTATTGCAAAGATTCGTTAAATTAGATGCTAAATTACTCTTTTTGCGATTTGTTTCTCGTTAGATGTTTCAAAGATTCTTTGAAGCTCTCTCTTGAAGTTGTCGAAGTTCGTGAACATCGCACGAGAATTTTCGTCATAATTCTTTAGATATTTGCGTAAGTTTGACTTGGGCTAGTGCTAGACTCTTCCTCTAAGAAATGTGAATGCGAAAATTGTCTTCTTGTTCGCTAGAATAGAATAGAAGATGAAATAGATATTTATTTGCATAAGTTAGTCCTCCAGGCCGATACGATCTTCATGATAGACGTCAAGTTTGTTAATCTTAATTTTGTCGTCTCTCATGTTCGATAGTTGGCGTGATGCTAATGAGCTAGTGCTTGGAATAGAAGCGCGTTGATCTAATACAAACATTCTTAGAATGTTCAAAGTGTTACGCTAATACTTTTCACGAAGATATTAGAGAGAGTTATGCTATTGAAGAGATTTGTAGACGTCTTTAGACAATGCAAGCAATCACTTGATAACAAGAGTTTGCAACTTTGACAATCGTAACAATAAGTCAAGACTTAAGATAAGTTGAACACGATTCATAAGAGAGTCGTGTTAGAAGATCTATATATTAAAGAAGATCTTCTCTTGTTCGCTACGTTCGCTATCGAGCATGTCGAATATCGTTCGCTTAGCTCGCTATCAAGCATGTCGAACGTCAAGCATTGTTCGCTTTGCTCGCTATTAAGCATGTCGAACATTGTTCGCTCGTCAAGTCGTCGAACATGTAGACGATCGTACTTCGTGCTACATGTTGCGCTGTAGTTAATATATCACGCTGTTCTAAGCTAGGCTCGTAACACTTAATATATTTAAACATATTTAAATTTAATATAAAGAATATTATAGCAAATTTTTAGAATTTTTTTACAATAAATCTAAGAGCAATATAATGTAATTTGAAAAAAAAAATCGACTTTCTTGTTAATAAATATATCAAAACTGTTTTTTTATAATTTAAGAATATTGTTAATTAACTTTATTGTGTAACACAATATCGATTATAATTATTTTAAGTATTATTGTTGTTTAATTTGCTACTTTTGTTTATACTTTATTTAATAATATTAGAATTAAATATATTATATATTTAATGTACTTTTATTGTTGTTTTTAAGTCGTAATTTTCGAAAAAATTAAAAAATCTAATATTTATTAAATAATCTTTAAACTAGACTAGATTTTTGTAAAATGCAAGTGTGTTTGCTACTTGTCGACTAGTGTGACCGTTAGGTCGAGTTTCAACCCGATCGGGTTGACCCGCCCAACCCTAACCCTAGGGTCAGGCAAATTTCCTAGCTCAATAGGGTGGGACAGACGAAGAATGCGCGTCGAGTGTCTAGCCCAACCCATTCGATCACGTGACGTCACGTGACGCGCTAACCATATATGGTTAGCGTGGACCCTGCACTAGCCTAATCGGGCTAGCTTGAATCCTGCGCCAGCTTAATTGGGTTAGCGCATAGATAAGATAAGATAAGATAAGCGAATGCTAACGCGACGAAGTTAGCTTGAGTTCTTGGCATTGGCTCGACGAAACCCAACCCTGGGGTCGAGTTCGCGCCTTAACCCTGGCCCAACCCTACGGGGCCCAAGAGGGTGGGTCGGGTTGAGAAAAAAGTGTTCGACTCGACCCAATGGTCACACTAATTTTTATCGTAATGTAAGTAAATTGCGCGAAGATAACAAACAAGTTTATTTAATTTAACGTAATTTGTAAGTCGAATATCAAGATAACAAAATATTATAATACGAATTGCAAAATAAAGTAATGCATAAAGTGTTAAGAGTATAATTACTTAATATACGAATGCAAGAACAAGCAATAATACGTTTATTATGCGCGAAATTATCGCTTCAATTAATGTTCGCATTAATTAAATTTATCAAAATAAAAGTGTGACGTTTGCAAGAATATTTACAAAGCATTCGATTTTAAGTGTTCTAGAAGATAGAGTAAAAAATTAAAAATAAAAGAGACAACAAAGACAAAGTCGCTATATTACGTTGTTAGAACGACAAAAACAAGCAAAACGACAATTAATTTAGTAAATCTCGAAAGCGTAGCGACGTTTAATTACGCGTCGAAGAAGAGAATAAAATATAAAACAACAACAATTAATTATTTAATGCAAACAAATCGCATGCAAAACATTCTTATAATAACAAAAAAGAATCTTATTTAACAATTAATTAAGAAAAGACGCTTTAACGAATTGTTAAGTAGCTAGTTTACTCTAATAAGACAAAATAATAACGAAATAACAACAATATTGTTATAAAATATATCTTTCACGCAAGAAATGCAAAATTTAATAAATATTAACATTAAGAATTATACGAAGCAACTTTAATAAAGACACAAAACGAGCTTAGAATATTATAGTATAACGTTTACAAATCAAGAAGTAAAATAATAATTGCATTATTTTAAGAAAATAAGATATAAAATTACGATATATTAATAATACAAGAATCGTAATAACATTACGTTAAAGCAAAGATATACAATTCAAAACACGCAAACTTTACGTTCGTAAATAATAACGAAAAAACATACTTTTACATTAATAAACTCATTAATAACAATAACTAACACAACACATAATATTTTAAAGATATAAAAACAATAACGTTACAATTATGTCTTAACAATAACAATACAAGACATAATTTTGTTAACGTTTATAACATTTGTAATTTGTTCTTAAATAGTTATAATAAAATAATTGATAAAAATAATCTTTTAACAATAAAGTTAACTTTGCGCATGCAAGACAAAAGTATTATTGTAAAAAAATTCAATTTGTATTATTTCTTTTGAGCGAGCTTCTTCTATTTTAGACAACATTTGCTTTCGAAGAATTTGTTAAATATAATGCGTACGATCGATGCAATATTAACTCTTTTTCGAAAAATTATAACGAAAGATTATTAAGACGTTTAAATTACAATTGATTTATCGTTCGTTATAGAAAAAGTAGTAAATCGATTAATATATTGCGATATAGACAAGAAAATAAAAAGTTTATTCGATTATTTTTTGATAAGAACAATGTTAAGTTTCTAAACGCAAAAGAAGTCTAAATATCGTTTTAAACAAAATTAAAAAGCTATAAACTTAAAAAAGTTCGACGACATATTAAGAGATTTATTACTTAAATTAATATTAAACAATCTAATAAAAAGAGACGACATCAATAAATATACGACAAAGTTATTCGATGTTTTGAAAAAAATTATCGAAGACTTTACTTTGTAAACAAAATTATACGAGAGAATTAAATTCGAATAGATAGCAAAGTACACGAAGATAATTAAAGAAATTAAAAGATTATGTTAACAATGTTGTATTTCTAGCGAATAAATAACATATATTTGAGCATGCAATAAGAAGAACAAGATTTTAAAGAGACACAAACAAAACAAATTTCGCAAACAAATAAAAGTTTCGAAAAACATTATTAGAAGTCTCTTCGAAATAAGAAAGTAAATTAGAAATGCGACAACAAAAATGTAAATCAAATTTACTATATTATTATTACGAATTAACACGAAAATTGCGACAACAACAAAAAACAAGATTAAAACAATATTTCGATTTTATTTTATTTCTTTGTTTACGATTTTAGTAAACAATTTAAACAAATTCTCTTATTTAGTCTTTATAAAAAACAACAAAATAATGTTGAAACGCAAAGTAATAAGAGCAATGCACAAGACAATTTCTAACAAAATATTAGAAATTAACGATGTAATTAATTGTACGTTGCAACAATTAATTCGCATTATCTTATTTTAAGTAAAATCTTTATTCGATAAATGCATTAAGAAAGAGATGCAATTATTTTATTTCAAAAAAACGAGTATAATAATGTTGCGCAAATTAAGAAAAAAGAATTACTTTAAATTGTTATTCTTTAGACTTATCGCATTATTAAATACATTAAATTAAATACTAGAGTTAATAATATTAAAGCGTCTTCGCTATGTCGTAAAGACGCACGATATTTTATTAAGCACATAAATAAAAATTAAAAAATAACATTTAATTAATACGACGTTGCAATTAATTATAAAAAAGATTTACACAATATAAAGCGATCAAAAAAAAAGAGTAATATTTTTATTTAATTTCGATATATTAGACGCATTCGATAATGTGTCGCACATTCGATTGCTTCACAATATAAAGAAGAGATAAGTTTCTACTTGTTTGCTTAAATAAATAAAGAATTTTCTAAAAAAATGTTGTATTATTTTAATTATAAACAATTATATAATAAAGAAGCGTAATGCGAACGTAAATATATCGCAAAGTTTTTTTTTAAAATTTATATTTGTTTTACAATGCAAATCTATTAAAGATATGCAATAACATTAAATTGCGAATTAGCGTTACGAATTTTGTAAACAACGCGTTAACATATTAATGTATAGGAAATTAATCGAATGTAATTGCAAAATGCTAAGTTAAATGTACAATAAATGCGAGCAATAAGTACGAAGTCACGAATTTAAATTCGCGAAAAAGAAATATAAATTAATTTATTTTTTGCGAACTTTAAAGAGATTCGATATAAGCGTCAATATAATGCTAACAAAGCACGAAATAATTTTTAAATCAAATATTAAAATATTAAGAATTTAACTAGATTTAAAGTCAAGATAAAGAACTTATTTGCGTCAAATAAAGATTAAACTAATAATTAAATACAAGAGCGCGTTAATAATAGAAAGTTCGATATTTAAAATTTTGTTAAAGACAAATAAGCGCAAGTATATTATTATCAAAAATTTAATAATAGTTTACGATGTCGTCGCATAATATATGTCTAAAAATATTAAAAATTTAAGAAAAAAATTATTTCGAAATTGCAATTAATACAAAATTGCGCGCTTCGACGTATTACGAATATTTACAAAACAATGTTTACAAAAGTCTTATAAATTAAAATTAATATATCTTTTATTAATATGCATTTTGGAAAATTAATATAAAGATCAATAATTCTTATAAATATATAAGAATTAAACAAAATAATAAATGCAACGATGTTGCGCATACGCAACAACTTAATGTTAAAAAAAGAATAAAAATTAAAACTTAGAATAATATTTTTGCAATTTAAAAAAAAATGCGAACAAAACTCAAATTAACGACAATATTGCGACAATAGTTTTACACAACTATTTTATAAATAAAATTTCTTAACATAGTTATCGCGTGTAACAAAAAAAAAAAAAAAAAAATACGACGCAAACAAGTTTAATTAATATTAAAAAGCGTATTTTGACAAAAACAATCGCAATAAAGACGTTATTATCGTTTTAATAAAATCAAACTAAAGAATTAAAAAGCAATTAAAGAGTGTCGAAATAACGTTTATGCATTACGACGAACTCGAAAGACTTACAAAAATAATCGAAAAATTGACGAAATATTGCAAGACGTTTGTTAACTCGCAAAAACAAGTTTACAAGATATATTTTAACAATTAAACTTTACTAAAGATTATAAAAGAAATAAAATTAACGTTAAATTAAATATGTTTTAAAAGAATATAAAGAACATATAATGCAATGCAACGTCGCAACGTTATATTAAAACTTTATTAAATTTTAGAGCATAAAGACATAAAAGATAACAAGATTGCAAACGAAGTCGCTAATAAGATGCACAAATAACGTTTATTTCTCGCAAATCAAATGTTAGATAAGCTTGTTATTAAAAAGACACTTATTTAGAATAAAACTCGAAAGAAATAACAATTAAGATAATTAAAAGACAAGAACGACGCAAAATATCGCAAACTCGCATTTAGAATTACGCATAAATATATACAACTACATATTGATTGTTTTAAGTTATATAATGCATTCTTAATAGAATTAAAAATAAACAAAATAAATTTTAATAAATTTTTGTGCAAACGATAAATATTTAAAGTTACAACAAGAACTTGCGATTGCAACTAAAAACGCATAACAATTAAGCATATTTTGTTAATTTATTCTAGATAACAATAGAAAAAAGCACAAATGCAACAAGAAATTAATATTACGAATCTACAACAATTGTTAAACGAAATTAGATTTATTGTCGCGATAATGCGCATAATTTTAACTATCAAATTGTTGCGTCAATTTTAGACAATAACATTGTTAATAATGTTCGAGCTCTTCTTAGATTTATAGAATTTTTGTTTGAAGAATTTTCTTGTATTATAAATATTATAATATAGAAGACAAATGCGTAGCGTCGTTATAACAACTTGTTATAAACGAAATAACGATTGCGAATTCTAGTTAATTATAATTAGACAAATAGACGTTAGTGTTTTTCGTCTATTCGTAATTAATTAAATTCAAAAATCGTAAAAGTATATAGTTCTCGCATAAGCTCTTAGAGATGTTAAATCAAGTATAAAAAAAATAATAATAGATAAATCTCTAGCTTATTTAGATATTTTTTAAGAACAATTATCTTTTAATTTGATTTTTATTTAATATTTTTTTATCTTTTATAAATAAGAAGACGACAATTAGCAAAATTAGCTACTAAATCTAATAGAAACTTTCTAAACCTTGCAAAGATCTTGCTCTTTAATTTAGCGCTATTACTTGTTCTTAAATACTATTGTATAATAACATTATTTTTTAAGAATAATATATAATGAAGAATTTTGTTCTTATTTATAATAAAATATGTTAAAGATCGTATTATATTAATGTTAATTTTGCAAAATTAAATAATATATTTATTTATACTTAAATTCTTGTATAATTTTAGTTTTTCGAACTTTAAAATTTTAAATATAATTCACAACAATATAATAGCAATTTAAGAAACTTAAGAATTTATTTCTCTAATTGCTATATCTTCAATTTGCTAAATGTTTCGTAAATCTCAAATTTTTATTATTAAAATTTTTATTTGCTAATATAAAGTCGAAATTTTAATTGTATTTAATTTATTATCTTTGTTAATATTATATTAATAACAATTATCTTTGTTAATATTTTGTAAACAATTATTGTTTTAAAAGAGATTAAATTTCTCGAACTTTAATTTAAAAATAATTATTATAACTTAAGTTATTTTAATTCGATATAATATTATTATATTTTAAATCTTTTTTTTCGAAAAAAAAAACAATTAAAATTGTAAGATGCGAATACATTTATTGCTTGTTAACGTACTAAAATATAAAAAATCTAAGATATAATAGACTTTTATTACTATATCTTAATTATATAGAATAGATAGTAGTAAGACTAATTGTTGAAGAACAACAAGAAACAAGCTTTCTTTCTATCTACTTATCGACAATTCGGGATAATTCTCTAGAAATCCTATTAGCGACTTGAGACTCTCGAGATTGTTGTGTCAATGTCTTAGTTCTAAAGTTATATTAGCAGATTTAGTTAGTTTCGAGTCAATAGAGTCAAAATTTAAGAAATAAATCAAGACATATACTACTTGTGCAATGTTAAGAGCACTACTCGCACATTGTTAAGACTCGCGAGCGCAATTTACGAACGCAATTATTGCGTATTCAATTACGCGTAATCAATTACGCGTAATTAGTTACGTAAAAAGAGTTCTCTCAAGATGTACATTGCTCTTGCATAGATATCTTACAAATTGTTCGATTTTGTTACTTAAATTACTATAGTGTAAACAAGTAATAAGTAAAGATATAATCGAAGCGTTGCGAGAGTTCGTGCGCATCTTGAATATTAAAATTATATTTTTTGTTAAGTCTTTTTTGATCTCTTAAATGCAAGCTTCTCGTTGTCTCTCGAACGTTTTTGGGGTTAATTTCGGATTACTTGAGTTATCTTAGCATCTTGAAATTAAGAAGTCGATTACTCGAAATGTCGATGCTAATACTTGTTATAATGTGCGAGTTTACTCTTTGATTTTTAACTAGAAAGAGAAGTTGTATAATTTGAAACTTTTATAGTTAGTTAAGATTACGTGTCTTGTTATATTCTAAGACGCTAGCGCGTTAATAATGCTATAACATTACAATTTTATACTTTATATTTAAATTTTTTTACAATTCTATTATTTAAACAATCGATTAATTGAAATTTTTACAAATATTAAGATTTACTCAATTATTATTGTTGTTATATATTAGATACTTTATAAATTAATACAAAAACAATAAACATATTCGAAAGTAATAAAAATATCGAAAAAATACAAATATATTAAAAATATATTAAAATAATTATGCAAGATTGTTTTAATTTCAAGACAAGATAAAAACAAATTAATAAATTAACGTAAACAATAATTAATAACTTAATTGTTATAACGAAAATTAATTTCGAAAAAACTTTGCTATTTTAAACAATATTGTTTATATATAATATATTAAAAACTATATTAATTGTTATATTATTATTAATTTTAAAAAATAATTAATATAAAAAGTTAAATAGTATTAGATTAATCGTCGAATTAAATTTTGGTTTCAAAAGTCGAAATCGAAATTCAATTCAAATTTTTAACGTAAAATCGAATTGTCAAGATTAATAAATCAAGCTACTTGATTAACTCGCTTAGAACAAATTCTTTCGCTTAATTGTCAAGAACTCGAATCTAACGTTATAAAATCGAGTTACGTAATAAATTTGAATTTTCGCGATTAGTCTAAATAGTATTTTAGAATATAAATTGTTAATATTAAATAATAATAACAACAATTCAATAATGTAAAACAAGATAAAATCGAGTATTTTTATATATAATTAACTATATTATTAATTTTTTTTTTCAATTTATACTTGATTTAACATCTCCAAAAATCTATGCGAGATTTATATATTTTTGCGATTTTTAAATTTAATCAATTACGAATAAGCGAACAACACTAGCGTCTATTTGTCTAATTGTAATTGATTAAAGCTCGCAATTGCAATTTTACTTATAATGCTTCGTTATAACAATGTCGCGTCTTCGTTTTCTATATTGTAATATTTATAATACAAGAAAATTCTTTAAATAAAAACTTTATAGATTTAAGAAAGATTCGAACATCGCTAACAATGTTGTTGTCTAAAATTATTTTAGTAAATTTAGTGTAATCGTTAGGTTGAATCGAACACTTTTTTCTTAACCCAATCCACCCTCTTGGGCCTCGTAGGGTTGGGCCAGGGTTAAGGCGCGAACCCGACTCTAGGGTCGAGTTTCGTCGAGCCAATGCCAAGAATCTAAGCTAACTTCGTCGCGTTAGCAGTCGCTTATCTTATCTTATCTTATCTATGCGCTAGCCCAATTTGGCTAGCGCAGAGTCTACGCTAATCGCATATGGTTAGCGTGAGCCCTTGCGCTAGCCAAATTGGGTTAGCGCGTCACGTGACGTCACGTGATCGGGTGGGTCGAGCTAGACACTCGACGCGCATTCTTCGCTTGCTCCACCCTGTTGGGCTAGGAAATTTGCCTGACCCTAGGGTCAGGGTTGGGCGAGTCAACCCAATCGGGTTGAAACCCGACCCGACGATCACACTAAGTAAATTAGTAAATAAAATTATTTGTATCGTTACAATAATAAATCTTGCTTTGTCTAATAATTGTCTTAGATTTGTAATATTAATTTTTTGTTGCATTTGAATTTTTTTTGTCGTTATTTCGAACATATTAAAAGAACGTATTTAACAATTGTGTATTTTTGATCATATTCGTATATGTTTGTCGTAATATTAAGAACGCGACGTTCGCATAAAAATTAATTGAAGTTAATTTTGCTCGTTCTTAGTTAAACAAGAAGTAAATTATATAATTTGTAATAATTGAAGTGCAATTACATATATTTATGCGTAATCTCTAATGCAATCTTGCGATATTTTGCATTATTTTTATCTCTTAATTATTTACGTTATTAGTCTTTTCGAGTTTTGTCTTAAATAAGTGCTTTTCTAATAGCAAATTCGTTTATTATTTAATTAATAAAAAAAAAATTATTTGTGCGTCTTGTTAATAATTTTGTTCGCGATTTTATTATTTCTTATGCTCTTGTATCTTAATATTTAATGTAGTTTCAATATTGTTTTGCGACAACAAATTGTCTCGCATGCGTTTTGTATATATCTCAATTGCATTTAATTTAATATTAATTTTATCTCTCTTATAATTTTAATTAAGACTTAATTGTTGAAATATATTTTGTAAATTTGTTCTTTCGAATTAGTAATAGTCTCGCAATACTTCGTTAATTTCTTTGTTATTCTTGTAAGTCTCTTAAGTTTGTTGTAATAAATTAGTGTTACGTCGATGTCTTTAAGACGTTTTTCAATATTTTAATTCGTTTTAATTAAGATTGCGATAACGTTCTTATTGCGTTCGCTCTTATTAAAATAGATTTATTAAAATAGATTTAAGCAATTTGCGTTATGTTTCTTTTTAACAACTTTCTTACTATAAATAATAATTGTTTTAAAAAGCTTTATTTATAAGATTGCAATATATAATTGTTATCGCAAAGTTATTATTAAATTTAACGTTATTCGCATTTATTTTCTCTTAAGTTGCAAAAATGTTATTTTTAGTTTTAACTTTTGTTCTTTTTTCGACATTAAATTGTTGCGTATGCGTAATATTGTTGCATTAATAATTTTTTCGAATTCTTATACATTTATAATAGTTATCAATTTTTGTATTAACTTCTCTAAATAAATGTTAATAAAGAATACGTTAATCTCGATTTATAAGACTTTCGTAAAAGTTGTTTTGTAAACGTCGATAATGCGACGAAGCGTTTATTTTTGTATAAATCGCAACTTTGTAACAACTTCTTTTCTCGCATTTTTAATAATAGACAAAACATATTACATAATAACGTTATGTGCTATTACAAACTTCTCTATCGTAATATATTTGCGTTTTTTAGTATATATAGACGTATTAAAAACTAAACTTTCTATTATCGAGATTTCTTTATATTTAATAACTAGCTTTGTCTTTACTTGTCGCAAATAAGCTTTTTATTTAAGTTTTAAATTAAATTGAATTTCTAATACTTTAATGTCGAACTTAACAATTATCTTATGTTTTGTTAGTGTTATGTCGACGCTTATATCAAATCTCTTTAAAGTGCGTAAGAAATAAATTAGTTTATACTTCGTTTTCGCGAATTTAAAATTATAAGTGCGTACTTATTGCTTATATTAATTGTATATTTAAATTAATATTTTGCAATTGCATTTAATCAACTTTTTATACGTTAATATATTAACGTTATTTATAAAGCTCGTAACGCTAATTTGCAATCTAATATCGTCGCATTGTTTCAAAAGATCTACATTGTAAAACATGTATAATACAAAGAATAAAAAAGAACTTTGCGATATATTGACGTTTGTTTCTCGCTTCTTTATTTTGTAATTCTTGATAATCAATATAATGCGTCGTTTCTTTAGAAAATTCTTTATTTAATTAAGTAAACAAGTTAAGACTCTTCTTTTTCTTATAGATAGTTAGTTCTCGCACATCTTGTTTCGATAAATATTACATTCATTTTCGATAATTGCATATTTAATAAGATAGATTAATCTTTTTGATGTAATATTATTAAGTTTGTTAAGTCTTCTTATCGATGTTATAGATTTATTAGATATTTAATTAAATCATCGTTTGCGCATCTCTTTGCGCATCATTTATATCGTGTACTAATCTAAGATATCGTCTAAGAAAGCATTAGTTTTTGGCTCAAATGGATGCAATTTCTTCATATTTTCTAATCTTTATTCGATCTCTAATTACATCTTTATTGAAGCTTCAAATAGAATTTATCTAAACGTCTTGTTAAGAGATTAAATTAATCTCTTAAAGTATGTATTTATTCTTAGAATTGCATCTATTTTAGATAATAAACAAATAATTTTCTCTCGTTCTTCTTAATTATCTCGATTATACATTTAATCATTATTAGAATTAGTATTGTTATTGTTGTTTGCATCAAATTTATTATCGTTATCGATCTATATAATTTTCTTAATAATTGTCTTAATAATTGCAAAGATCGTAGAGATTGCGAAGATTGTTGTCGCTTTTTTCGTCACTCTTCTTGTCGTTTATTTAATAATTATATCTCTTATGTCTTCGTGAATCTTCTTTATATTCTTATTAAAGATTTATATATTCGCATTTATTGTAACAACAATGTTGACTTTAGACTTCTTTTGCTTTTCTTGTTTAACTTTGTCGCAATTGCTATCTTTTTTAATTGTGCGTTTGTTATTGCGCGAGACTTTAATAATTGCGTTGACGTACTTAAAGTCGAAGATCTCATTGATAAACTTCGTCTTCGTCTTTTTTGTTTTAGTTATAATATCTTTCTTGTTTCTTGCTTCGACAAGACGTTCTTTAACTTTAACGACGCAAGATTGATTAACATCTAATAGATTAACATTGTTGTCAATAAGCTTCGCAATCGACTTAGAAAGCTTTAAAACTAAATCGTTAAATTAAATTGTTAATCTATAGATCGCATATAATGTTGTCAATATTAGAAAAAGATTAATTTGAATCTAAGTCGATGTCAAGATTCTTTATTGACTCTAATAACTTTGCAATTGCTTTATCAATTACTAATAGATTTAATATAAAGTTTGTTATCGATAGATTAGAAGACTTTGTAAAATATTAATGCAAATTTACATTACTTAGTAGTATGCGTTCTAAATTGTTATTTATCTTTTTTATTCTAGTTTTAATTGCATAATTGCAAAATAATTTTATTGTTTTAATAAATATCTTTGTGCATATAGACAAAGAATTCTTCGTTGTCGTCTTAATTAATCGCTCGTATTAATTGAAAATCATTTAAAGAGTATGCGAAATAATTCTATCAATTAGATTTCGAAATATTGCGTGTAAAAAAACGTATAGAATATTTCTCTTTGTCTTCGCAAGATTAATGCGATAGATCTTTAATTAATTTGTTAGCATAATCGTTATGCAATTTATTATTGTTAGTAGATTATTATTAGAAAACTTTAGATTGCTTTTTAAGACTCGATACATGTCTTTTACACAAAAGACAATAGTAATATCGTAGTGTTTAAGCTTATTAGTTTGTTATTTGCAAAAACGATTTCTTTAAGACTTTAATTAAGTGTCGACAAGATAATTAATATTATTGCGATAATCTTCGCAATAATCGATTATAAACTAAATTTAAGTTGTCTTAAATAGAGCATAAGTATTAACATAGATAATCGCGTATTAAACGATTAAGAAAATCTCTTATTTTTTATTAATTGCGAAGAAGACTTTGCAATTCTTTGTTACATTGCAATATAGATGTCAAAGACACAATACGTAATTCGCTTCTTTGTTATAAGATTTTAATCGTTTAGAAAGACAATTGTTAATAACTTTTATCAAAGTTAGATTTCGATTAATAACAATAACGCGAGAAAAAGACAATTCTAGATTGTCGTATAATTGTATCAAGTAATATAGCACTTAATCGTAATAACTTTTGATCTTTTTATTTAGAAAGATAAAATCGACGATAAACGTTATGTTTAAGAAGATAATCTCGTAAATAATAAGTAGCGACATCTTGTATTTGTTCGTTTTGTATATTCAATTTATAATAAGCATTTTTAAACTTTTGTATAGAATCTCTAGCATTTCTTTATGCACAAAGAAGAGTTTCTTTATCTTCTTAGTCTTTTTTCTTAAGTTAATTTTTACAAATTAGCAATCGCGATATAGAGTTCGAAGAAGAGTCTAAGTAAAAATATATACGTCTAAACAATTGCGACGAAGCTTCTTTTTAAGATTGTAGATATTTTGATTAATAAAAAGACACTCAAAATGTTGTAAACGTTGTTCGCTAAGAATTTCGCAAGAAGTTGCATCTATTAAAGAATAATTAGCAAAACAACTAGATAAATAGCGATTACTTTACTTGATTTAGTTGTAGCATTAATATATTTTAGTAATATCGTTGTTTTATTCTTTCTTCGAGCTATTATAGAGACGTTTAACATCTCGTTCTTCTTATAATTATGTTTCGCATTTCGTACATTTGTTGTTCACATTTTTAGACTCTATTTGTACAAGACGTTTATCTTGAACAAACAATCGCATTTGATGCTAGCAATTTTCTTTCATTTAATGTCAAGCTTGCGTTGTAATTCGTCGTCGCGTTCGCAAATTATATCGACTTTTATTACTATATTAAATTTGTACTCTGCTTTCGATTGCGACTTAACAATAACATATTCTTTTACTATTGCGTATGTTTGTATAACTTCAACAAAAGCATCAAATAAAGAATAGTTTGTCGCAAACAATAATTGCATTATTATGCTAACAACAATAAGATAAAAATATAAAATAGTTAAGATAGAACTTTGAAGATTTTGCGCAATTCGAATTTAATTAACTTTTATTCGATTAACTCTAAAAATCAACTCTAGAACTAAGTGTGCAATTATTAAAAATAAGTATAATATTTATCGAAACAGAATGTGCGAGAATTAACTATCTTCTTATATTATAAAGTAGTTTGATATGCAATACATTGTCGAATACATTAGACACGTCTAAACTTAATAAAGAAGCTACTTTTTTCTTTTGATTACTTTATATTGTGTGCATCTTTTTAATAATTAATTATAGTATTGTGTCGATTAAGCATTGTCTTCTAACTTTTATTTATGTGTTAAATAGAATATTATGTGCTTTTACGACGTAGCGAAGACGTTTCAATATTATTAACTCTAGTATCTTATTTAACGTGTTAAGCAATATTATAAATCTAAAAGACGACAACTCTAAATAGTCTTTCTTTTTTAATTTTCGCAACATTATTATAATTGTTTTTTTGAAATAAAACAATTGCATTTCTTTCTTAATACATTTGTTAAACAAAAATATTATTTGTCTCGAAACAACGCAAATTAGTTGTTTTAGCGTTCGATTAATTATCTCGTTAATTTCAAGTATCTTGTTTAAAGTTACTTTATGTGTTGCTTTTATTATCTTACGCTTTAATACAACCTTGTCGTTTTCTATTAAAAATAAATAAGAGAATCTCTCTATATTATCGATTAAGATTATAAGTAAAAAAGAAAAGTAAACTTAAAACATTGCTTTAAATTTGTCTTTCGCAATTGTTATTATCTTTGTATTCGTTTTTAATAATAAAATTGTAAGCTTAATAAGTGTGTTTTTTATTGCATTTCTAATTTATTTCGTTGTTTTAAATAAGCTCTTTGTAATATCTCTCGAAGTCTATATTTAATTGCGAAATTCGTTCTTCTTATATTTTTTAAAAATCTTGTCTTTTTTATTGCATGTTCGAACGTATACTTTTTAATTACAAGAAATACGATATTGACGTCGCAATCTTCTAATTTTCTTAATTACGTTAATACATTTTTGCGTTTATTTAAATTTAACTCTTTTATACAATTTCGCTTACAAAGTAAAGTCTTCGATAATCTTTTTTAAAATCTTTAATAGCGCAATCGTATATTCGTTAATATTCTCTTGTTTTATTATAGCGTCTAATAATAATTTAAGTAATAATCTCTTTAATATATTGTCAAATTTCTCTATATCTATAATTTTTTAGTTTTGTCTAAAACAACATATAGACTTTGTTTGCGTTCTAAGATTTAGCATTGTTTTAATTAACAAATAATTCGATAAACTTTTTATCTTCTTATCTATGTCGCAATATATTAATCGATTTGTTGTCTCTCTTATAACGAACAACAAATCGATCGTAATTTGTGTCTCTTAATAATCTTTTATTATAATATCGCGCGAAAGCGTTAACGTAACATTGATAAAGCGCATTATATTTAACAAGTTGTCGAACAATAAATATTGTCTAAAATATAAGAAGTTTGCTTATAAAAAATAATGCAAATTAAAGTTTTTTACTATAACGCTTTTGCTTTGCATGCGTAGTGTTTGCTAGTGTAATCATTGGATCGAGTTTCAACCCGATCGGGTTAACCCGCCCAACCCTAACCCTGGGGTCAGGCAAATTTCCTAGCCCAACAGGATGGGGCAGGCGAAGAATGCGCGTCGAGTGTCTAGCTCGACCCACCCAATCACGTGACGCGCTAACCCAATTTGGCTAGCGCAAGGGCCCACGCTAACCATATGCGATTAGCGTAGACCTTGCGCTAGCCAAATTGGGCTAGCGCATAGATAAGATAAGATAAGATAAGCGAATGCTAACGCGACGAAGTTAGCTTGGGTTCTTGGCATTAGGTCGAGTTCGCGCCTTAACCCTGGCCCAACCCTACGGGGCCCAAGAGGGTGGGTCAGGTTGAGAAAAAAGTGTTCGACTCGACCCAACGATCACACTATTAAGTTGTATTAAATGCTTTAAATACTATAAAAAGAAATATTACAAAATAGAATATCTTCATAAACATAAATAGAACAAGTTTATTATTGTTGCTATTATTACAATTAATACAAAATTAAATTAAATTTTATTAACGTTTTGCAAGCAAAGCAAGAACAACAAATAAAAACAATAGATTTAATTTTAATAAAAAATTAAACTTAACTTCTTAATAACAAATATTAAGTTACGAATTTAGTCGACTTAAAAGCTAAGTTAAATTTTATTAATTATATCTATATAGTACAATAGAAATTGCAATTTATATTTGCTATCTTATTGATATTAAATTTTCTTAATAGCAATAATTGTTATTGCTATAATATCTATAAGTTAATCTATTATCTAATTAATTTGTAAAATTAATATCGAGAATATACTATTTTATTCTACTTGAATAAATATATAGATTCTAATTTTATATTAAATATATTAATACTAGTTAAGTAAAACATATTAATTAATTCGAAAATAAAAAGCTAACAATTTAAGATTGCAAATAACAAATTAAAGATAATTAATCTAAAGTAATTTGTTTTAAATCTTACTAAGTATAATATAGTTTATACTATTGTTTGCGTTAATATTAGAAAGATATTAAACAAAAAATTAGCAAAATCTAAGATCTCTAAGAAGTTAAAAGATTTAAAAGATATCTATAATAATAAATTAATCGAAATTCTATTAGAATTAAGAAGAGAAAATTATATTATTAAGTTTTAGAACAACAAAAAACTATCTTTTATATTTCTTTATAATTTTTTATAGAACAAGCTAACAATACTTTAACAATATCTCGATAATATATTAGTTAAAGATTAAATTAAATATTTAGTTTCACTTGCAAACGTTTCTATTCTATTTATATTAAAATCGAACAATAAATTATATCTATATATCGACTATAAAAATCTAAATATAATTACTATTAAGAATTGTTATTTACTATCTCTAATTATAGAAATATTAGGTTGTTTATACAAAGCAAAGCGCTTTATTATCTTAGATTTAAAGAACATCTATTATTGTATTTGCATTAAATACAATAATAAGTAAAAGACAATCTTTTGTACACGCTATAAATATTTTAAGTATTAAGTTATATTATTTGAACTAGAAAATGCACTTCTAACTTTTTAGATCTATATTTATCAATAAAATATTGCAAGAATTAATTGATATAACTTACGTAGTTTATATAGATAATATACTAGTATAGCAATAATTCGATAGAGCACTAACGCTATATTAGATAGATACTAAAATATCTTTGCAAATATTTGCTATACATTAATCTAAAAAAATGTAAATTTAATATTATAGAAATTAAATTTCTAAGCTTTATTGTATTCTTAGAAGATATATAGATAAATTCGAAAAGAATTAAACAATTAAGAGATAGTTTAAATTAAAAATTTATTAAAAGCTTTAAATATCTTTGAGCTTTATAAACTTTTATAGACGTTTTATATATTATTGTTCGAAAAAGCTATTTCTCTTATTAATCTATTAAAAGAAAGTAAAAATAGCAAAAAATTTAATTCTTTTGTTTAATCGAATAAAGTAGAACACATATTCTATTAGCTTTGCAATATTTTTATATTAACTTTACTACTTTGTTATTACAATTTAAGCAAGAAAATTAGAATAAAGATTAACGCGTTTAACTTTGTAATTGCAAGTATTCTAAGTTAATATTATAAACAAAACACAATAATGCGAAAAATAAGTTGTAGAAAGCATGCATTTATTCTATGAAAGATGCTAGACTAAATATAGAAGTAGTTGCTATTGTCTTTATTGTAATTGTTACTATCTTCTTTATCGCGATGTTATTGCTCTTGACAACTATCGTAATATCTCTTCGCTCTTAAAGTAAGATTGTTGTCGATCAATCAAAATAGAATAATATAAGAAAAGAAACTATAATATAAGAATTATTAGAATAAAACGATTATTTCTTGCACAATATGCTAAGATAAAAATATTATAAAATCGAATAAAGAGACGTTAAGACTATTGTTTGCTTCTAAGGTTGTTGTCGTTAATTACTTGCTATAATCAAATAATATTGTTAAAATTGTTAATATTAATATGCGCATTGTAAAGAAGCGAGTCGATTTTTGTAAACTTATCTTATATTAATCACTTAACAAAAGAATTTACAATTCTATCTTTAACTTCGACGTTAAATAGACAATTAATCTTGTAAACATTAATAATTTGTATATTTAATTTAAGAAGTCTTTTGTATAGATCTTTGCAATTATCTCGAGTTATTGTAACAATATTTTCTAATCATAATTGTAAAATTGCGCTATAAACAAGTTTAATGTATTAAGCAATATTTACAATTTTAATTAATTAATGCGCTATAATATCTTGTAAGCAATCTTTATATTTATAATCTAACTTAATAAGAGAATAGCAATTTTTTTTTTTTTTTTTATATTCGATTCAACATTTCTAAGAATCTATGCGAGATTTATATACTTTTGCGATTTTTGAATTTAATTAATTACGAATAAACGAGTAGAATTAGCGTCTACTTGTCTAATTACAATTAACTAGAATTTGCGATCGTAATTTCGTTTGTAATGCTTCGTTATAATAACGTTGCATTTTCGTCTTATATGTCGTAATATTTATGATACAAGAAAATTCTTTAAACGAAAACTTTATAAATCTAAGAGAGATTTAAGCATCGTTAACGATGTTGTTATCTAAAATTGTTTTAATAAATTAGTAGACAAAATTATTTGTATTGTCGCGATAATAAATTTTGCTTCGTCTAATAGTTATCTTAGATTTATAATATTAATTTTTTGTTGCATTTAAATTCTTTCTTGTCGTTATATCAAACATGTTAAAAGAATTTGTTTAACAATTATGTGTTTTTGATCGCATTCGTATGTGTTTGTCGTAACATTAAAAACGCGACGTTCGCATAAAAATCAATTGAAATCAATTTTGCTTGTTCTTAGTTAAACAAGAAGTAAATTGTATAATTTAAAACGATCGAAGCGTAATTGCATATACTTATGCGTAACTTCTAATGCGATCTTGAAATATTTTGCGTCATTCTTGTCTTTTAATTATTTGCGTCGTTATTTTTTTTAAGTTTTATCTTGAATAAATGCTTTTTTAATAACAAGTTTGTTTGTTATTTAATTAACGAAAAAAAGAAATTGTTTATGCGTTTTATTAACAATTTTGTTCGCAATCTTATTATTTTTTATGTTTTTATGTTTTTGTGTTTTAATATTTAATGTAGTTTTAATATTGTTTTGCGTAGACTAATCGCGTCGAGTTGAGTTATCGAGTTCGAGCTAAATTCTTAGCTCGTTAAGATTCGATTTGGGTTAGAAATCTTGATCCTAGTATTTGAGTTAAGTCAAAGAGTAGATATGAAGTACTTAGCGTATAACTTGGTCCAACTCGTCAAGACTCGAAAAATTTAAATTATTTTTAAAAAAGTGCATTAATTAACTTAATCAAGTTGATTAATTTAATTAATTTGTTTATAATATTATATAGTAATGCATTTAGATAATGCATTTGTACGTTATTTGTGCGTTATTATTTTTAAACTATTTTTAGTAATTCAAATAATGCGAATTTTTTTAAAAATAGAAAATCTTGACATTTTGACGTCATTTTCGATTGCTTGACGAGTCGATTAAGTCAAGTCAAAAAATCGTTAATCTAGAGTTAATTCCAAGTTGAGTTAAGAGATTAATATCAAGTATTTAGATTAAGCTAGAATGTTAATATCAAAACTTGATTCAACGATTAGTCTAGTTTTGCGACGTCAAATTATCTTGTACGCGTCTTGTACATCTTAATCGCATTTAATTTAATGTTAATTTTATTTCTTTTATAATCTTAATTAAGACTTGATTATTTAAGTATATTCTATAAATTTGTTTTTTTAAATTAGTAATAATTTCGCAATGCTTTGTTAATTTCTTCGTCGCTTTTATAAGTTTCTTAAATTCGTCATAATAAATTAGTGTTACATCAACGCTTTTAAGACGTTTTTCGATGTTTTAGTTCGTTTCGATTAAGATTGCAATAATGTTCTTGTTGCGTTCGCTCTTATTAAAATAGATTCGTTAATATAAATTTGAGCAATTTACGTTATGTTTTCTTTTGACATTTTTTTCATTATAAATAATAATTGTTTTAGAAGACTTTATTTACAAGATCGTAATACATAATTATTGTCGCAAAATTATTATTAATTTTAACATTATTTATATTTATCTTTTTTTAAGTTGCAAAAATGTTATTTTTAGTTTTAATTTTAATTTTTATTTCGACATTAAATCGTTGCGTATACATAGTATTGTTATATTAATAATCTTTTTAAATTTTTGTACATTTATAATAGTTATTGATCTTTATATTAATTTCTCTAAATAAATGTTAATAGAAAATACGTTAATCTTGATTTGTAAAACTTTCGTAAAAATTGTTTTATAAACATTAATAATGCGACGAAGTGTTCGTTCTTATATGAATCGCAACTTTGTGACGACTTCTTTTCTTACATTCTTAATAGTAAACAAAATGTATTACGTAACGACGTTATGTATTATTAAGAGCTTCTTTATTGCGATATATTCGCATTTTTTGACATTTATAAACGTGTCAAAAACCAAATTTTTTATTATCGAGATCTCTTTATATTTGATAATTAGCTTTGTTTTTATTTGTTGCAAATAAATTTTTTATTTAAGTTTTAAATTAAGTTGAATTTCTAGAACTTTAATGTTGAATTTAACAATTATTTTGTGCTTTGTTAATGTTATGTTAACGCTTATATTAAATCTCTTCGAAATGCATAAAAAATAAATTAGTTAGTACTTCTTTTTCGCAAATTTAAAGTTATAAGTGCGTACTTATTATTCGCATTTGTTGTATATTTAAGTTAGCATTTTGCAATTACATTTAATCGACTCTTTATACGTTAATATATTAACGTTGTTTACGAAGCTCATAACGCTAACTCGCAATTTGATGTCGTCGTATTATTTCAAGAGATTTGCGTTATAAAATAAATATAATATCGAAAATAAAAAGAAATTCTACGATACATTGACGTTCGTTTCTCGTTTTTTTATTGTATAGCTTTTGATAATTAATGTAATGCGTTGTTTTTTTAGAAAATCTCTTACTTAATTGAGCAAACGAGTTAAGACTCTTCTTTTTCTTATATTATGAAATAGTTTAATGTGTGACACAGTGTCGAATGCATTAGACACATTTAAACTTAAAAAAAAAGTTACTTTTTTCTTTTAATTACTTTATATTGTGTGTATCTTTTTAGTAATTAATTGTAACGTTGTGTCGATTAAATGCTATTTTTTAATTCTTATTTGTGTGTTAAATAGAATATTATGTGCTTTTATAATGTAGCAAAGACGCTTTAATATTATTGACTTTAATATTTTATCTAACGTATTAAATAATGCTATAAATTTAAAAGACAATAACTTTAAGTAATTTTTCTTTTTTAATTTTCGCAATATTATTATGATCGTCTTTTTAAAATAAGACAATTGCATTTCTTTTTTAATGCATTTTTTAAACAAGAATTTTATTTATTTTAAGATAATGCGAACTAGTTGTTTTAGCGTTCGATTAATTATTTTATTAATTTCGAATGTCTTGTTTAAAATTGTTTTATGTGCTATTTTTATTATCTCGCGCTTTAACATAATTTTGTCGTTTTTTATTAAAGATAAATAAGAGAATTTCTCTATATTGTTGATTAAGATTGTGAGTTAAAAAATAAGTAAACTTAAAACATCGCTTTAATTTTATCTTTCGCAATTGTTATTATTTTAATGTTTGTTCTTAATAATAAAACTATAAACTTAATAAGTGTGTTTGCTATTGCATTTTTAACTTATTTTGCTATTTCGAATAAATTCTTCGCAATATTCTTCGAAGTTTGCATCTAATTGCGAAATTCGTTTCTTTTATATCTTTTAAGAATTTTGTTTTTTTTATTGCATGTTCGAACGTACGTTTTTTAGTCACAAGAAATGCGACATTAACGTTGCAATCTCTTGATTTTCTTAATTATATTAGTGCATTCTTGCGTTTATTTAAATTTAACTCTTTTGTGCGATCTCGTTTACGAAATAAAGTTTTCGATAATTTTTTTTAAAATTTTTAGTAACGCAATTGTATATTCGTTAATGTTCTCTCGTTCTATTATAGCGTTTAGTAATGATTCAAGTAATAATTTCTTTAATATATTGTTAAATTTCTCTATATTTATAACTTTCTAGTTTCGTTTAAAACAACGTATAAACTTCGTTTACGTTCTAAGATTTAACATTATTTTAATTGACAAATGATTCGACGAACTTTTTATTTTTTCGTTTATGTCGCAATCTATTAATTAGATTGATCGTTAGATTGGGTTTCGATATTAACATTCTAATCTAATCTAAATACTTGATATCAATCTCTTGACTCAACTTGAAATCGATCTAGGTTAACGATTTTTTGACCTAGCTCAATCGACTCGCCAAGCAATCGAAAATGACGTCAAAATGCCAAGATTTTCTATTTTTAAAAAAATTCGCATTATTTGAATTACTAAAAATAGTTTAAAAATAATAACGCACAAATAACGTACAAATGCATTATCTAAATGCATTACTATATAATATTATAAACAAATTAATTAAATTAATCAATTTGATCAAGTTGATTAATGCACTTTTTTAAAAATAATCTAAATTTTTCGAGTCTTGGCAAGTCGAGTCAAGTTATACGCTAAGTACTTCATATCTACCCTTTGACTCGACTTAAATACTTGGATTAAGATTTCTAACCCAAATCGAGTCTTGACGAGTCGAGAACCTAGTTCGAACTCGATGACTCGACTCGACGCGATCAATCTACTATTAATCGATTTGTTTTTTTTGTAACGAACGACAAATTAATCGTAATTCGTATTTTTTAATAATTTCTTATTACAATATTGCGTAAAAGCGTTAACGTAATATCGACAAAACGCATTATGTTTAACAAATTGTTAAATAATAAATGTTGTCTAAAATATAAAAGACTCGTTTATAAGAAATGATGCAAATTAAAGTTTTTTATTGTAACATTCTTATTTTATATGCGTAATGCTTGCTCTATTGCGTTAAGATTATCTTTGTTAATTATATTGTTATAATTATTAAAAGATAAGTTGTAAACGTTATAAACGTTAACGAAATTTTGTTCGATAATGTTGTTCTTAAGATGTAATTGCATCGTTATTGTTTTTACGTTTTCGAAATATTATATACTATGTTAGTTATTATTGTTAATGCGTTTATTAATGTAAAAGCATATACGTTTGTCATTATTTACGAACGTGAAACTTGTGCGTTTCGAGTTGTATATTTTTGTTTTAACGTAATGTCGTCACAACTTTTGTATTATTAATATATTGTATTTTTTTATTTTCTCTTTTTAAAGCAATGCTATTATTATTTTGCTTTTTAACTTATAAACATTGTATTATAATATTCGAAGCTTATTTCGTATCTTTATTATAATTTCTCTTTTATATTTGTCTTTATATATATTAAATTCTTTGTCTCTTACGTAAAGAGCATACTTTGTAGCGACAACAACGCTACTTCGTTATCAATTTGCTTTATTAGAATAAATTAACTTTTTATTAATTTGTTCAAACGCTTTTTTTTAATTAGTTGTTAAATAATGTTTTTTTTGTTGTTACGAGAATGCTTTATATGCGATTCGCTTATATTAAACAACTTATTACTACTTTTATTGTTTTTCGCTTTGTTCTTTTGTTCGTAATCTAAACGAACAAGATTGCATTTCTTAATGTTACAAAAATTAAAATTATTCTTTTGTTTATTTCGATCGCTTTAACAGCGTAATATAGAGATTTTATCTTTATTGTTTTCTTAATTTTTATTTTCTCTTTTTATTATTTAAAGCATTTAAAATCGAATGTCTTATAAGCTTTTTTGTAATCGTTATATTTTTACTTGAAGACATTCTCTTAATAAAAATATTAATTAAAACGATAATTTTGCGCATAATGTGCGCATCGCTATTTATTTTTGCATTTATATATAAAATATTTATACTTTTAACACTTTATACATTGTTTCGTTTTGCATTTTTTGTCGTAATATTTCGCAATCTTTATGTTTAACTTGTGAATTACGCTTAACTATACTAGTTTATTCGTTATTTTCGCGCAATCTACTTATATTACGATTAAAACATATTTTTTCTTGTTGCTCTTTTTCGTAAATTAAATTATCTTTTTGATCTTTAAATTCTAATGCATTATCTTGCATAATTTTTTCATTATTTTTGCTTTCTTTTTTTTTATATTTTTTAACATACTTTTAATTCTAATATTATGCATTATTATTTTCGCGCGTTTTCGACGTATAGTTATTGTCATTAACATTTTTTTAATTTAAAAATCGTTTAATTTTAATATTGTTTTGTTACTCTCGTTGCTTACTTAAAAGATAATTATTTTCTTAAAGCATTTTATTTCTTATATATTCTTTTGCGTTGCTAATGTTTTAACAATGTTAAAATTGCGCGTTAATGTTATTATTTTCGTAACGTTTATTTTGTGAACTCTTTTTATCTCTTATTTTTTTTAATTTACGTTATTAGCTTTATCTCTTTAATTAATTGTCGCATTAAAAATGTTTATTCGATGTTTTTTTAATTACTTATTTGCTTTATTAATAATAAGTTTTTTGTTATTGTTATTTATGTGTTTATTGATTGCATGTCTTTCTTTATCTTTTCGACTCTTTTTATTTAATTGATTGTTTTCTTTAGTTTCTTTAATATTAAGATTAAGTTAATTCGTTCGTTTTTTGCGAGAATTTCGCTAAGGCGTTGCGTCAACTTCTTAATTAGAAGACATCATTTTATTAACGTCGTTATCAAGATTATTTCGAATGCGTTTCTCTTCTTAGATTTATAGAGTTCTTTAATATTTATTACTTTTGTTTTTATGTTTGTCGCAATTTGTATTAATTCGCATTAAGACGCATTAAATGTGTTTCGATTATTTATTGACGTTGTATTGATCACATTTATTTGATTTTAACGATCGAAATGAATCGTGAGCGTCATTGCTAGTAAAGTCTTCTCTCTTGTCTCTTCTTGTATAATGAAATAGTATAATATCGCTTTTCACAATGTTCTTTTTAATCTTTCGATCTTATTAATATTATTTAAAAAAATATTATTATTTTATAATTTAAATAATGCATTAGAGAATAGCAATTAAAATTCTCTAATTCTTAATTTTAATTTACAATATTCTTGTTCTTTTTCTTTGATATTAGTTAATTAACGAGCTTTAAATTCGTATTATTATTCTTTTTCTTTGTAGATTTTTCGCTAGATACAATTGATGTTTGTTTTTCTTTATTTAATATTTGCTCTTTCTTACGTATATGAATAACAATATTAAAATTTATATTACGATCGATAAGCAATTTATGTAAAAGTAATAAACAGAATAATGTATTAATAATAAGATTCGAACTATAATCAAAAGATAATATAAAATTCTTTAAAAATATTAAAGAACTTATATTTATTATTAATATTTGCTAACAAGTTATTGTGCAAATATAATGTTTGTTAAAAGTATTAGTGTTTACAATAAAAGACGTTCGAAAAATTAACAAGTTTATTATTTATAATCGATGCATATTAGAAAGAGAAAATTTCTTTTTAAGTTTCGAGAAAAGTCGATACGCGAAAGTTAAGTTATTATTAATAAGATAAGAATTTGCAAACATAGAATTGTCAATTAAGAGATTTTTATTAATATTTTAATTATTGTTCTTGTTAACAATAGATACACGATTATTTGCTAAAAGATCTTGAATTGTCTCGCAATTATATATCTCTAGTTAAAGTATAAAGAGATAGCTAGATTTCGATTTAGCATTGTCTTTATTAGACTGATCGCGTTGACCCGGAAATGTCACTTGCAAATGCCAAGACCTAGGTCCGAAAAAATTCGAGAAATCGAATCGCTCAAAGTAGTTTAGTCGATTACTATAAGTAGTTTAGCGCGAAGCGCGCTAAACTAATTTGAGCGATTCGATTCCAAAAAATCGTCGCGACTCGATCTTGGCGCCAGGTCGAACTAGAGGGGTGGTATCATAATCTAGCTCGACGATTAGTCTAGTCTTTATTAACAATAATTGTATTAGTAATAAAGCGTTTATTGTTTTTGTTAATAATAATAGTACAGTTGTTTAGCGTGATCGTCGGGTCGAGTTTCAACCCGATCGGGTTAACCCGTCCAACCCTGACCCTAGGGTCAGGCAAATTTCCTAGCTTAACAGGGTGGGACGAGCGAAGAATGCGCGCCAAGTGTCCAACCCGACCCACTCGATCACGTGACGTCACGTGACGCGCTAACCATATGTGGTTAGCGTGGACCCTACACTAGCCTAATCGGGCTAGCTTGAATCCTGCGCCAGCTTAATTAAGTTAGCGCATAGATAAGATAAGATAAGATAAGCGAATGCTAACGCGACGAAGTTAGCTTGAGTTCTTGGCATTGACTCGACGAAACCCGACCCTGGGGTCGGGTTCGCGCCTTAACCCTGGCCCAACCCTACGGGGCCCAAGAGGGTGGGTCAGGTTGAGAAAAAGGTGTTCGACTCGACCCAACGATCACACTACGTTTGTTCTTGTTTGTAATTGTAAAGTACTCGAATTTAACAACAATCTATTTTTTAAAATTTCTAATTGCAATATCTTTCTTTGATTGCGTTAAAATCTTTGTCTTTTTCTCTTACTTCTTAATTTCTTTATCTATTATTACTTTGTCTAATAAATTTCTATTGTTTTATCGCATATATAAGAGATACTTCTTATTAAAATTAGATTTTTTTGTTATACTCGAAGAGCAATTCTTATTATTAAGAAGTTAATAATTGACAATTTTGTGATACTTCTACTTTTTTTTAAGAGTCTTTCGAAATTTAGTTGTCTTTTTGCAAATTTTATAAGAGACGCAAATTTTCTAATTGTTTGCAAAATTGACAAATTATTTCTTAGAATTAGCAAGATCAATTTTAAGAATTTTGTGCATATACAAGTTGCTTAATATTATATTAACAAATATATTGTTAATCTTGATATTATATTTAGTATACAATAACATTTTATATTTGTAAAAACTCTTTTTAGTCGATTTTGCATTAGATTCTATTCGATATAACTTAATAATTGTCTACGCAATTTAAATTAATATAGAATATTAATATAAAACATTTATAGATTTTGCTCTATTATTATCAATATTAAGTAAGTTGTAAGATAGCAACAATTGTTGTTTTTTAATTGTACTTTATATAAAATCGATTAAGATATTTTGATCTCTTTTAATGCAAGTAATTGAGTTGCTTTTAAAATTGTTTGCAAATAAGATAATATTAACTATGTTTAGAAGATCTTTAATTATTCGAAAGTTGAGCTCTTCAAAGCTATCGCTTATATAATTGACAAATTAATAACTATTGTTGTAAAAGACGTGCAAAGATAATAATTAGAAATAATAAATAAATACAAAGAAGACAAAGTAAGTAATTGTAAACAAAATAAAATTAAAAGATAAATATATTAGGTAAATACAAAGTAAGTCTTAATATTTATTTTATATTCGAAAAAATATATAATATTACAATCGACGCGTCGATTTTTGTTAACTAAAACGCGCTATTAAGTTCGATATATTAGTCTTTATAATTTCGACTAACTTTTAAATAAATTTTCTATAATTCTTTTACTTAACAATATATTTCGATTTATTGTTCTTTATTTTATGTCTAAATATTTTCTCGATTATATACAATTTCTTATTTCTATATTTTATTAAAGACAATTGTAGAACATTATATTCTAGAACATCGTAATTAATTTGTTCTAAATATTTTATTAAAATAATATTATATATTTTTATATACAATAACAACTTTAACTTATATATTAGATTTTCTATCTTGCAAATAATTTTAAACAATTCGATTTTCTTAGTACTAAGACTAGAGCTTCTCGCAAATAAATAATATTTGATTTTCTTAATCTTAATTATTTTGATATAAACGCTATTATAAAGATTTAGCTCCCAATACTTTGTATCGTAAAGAAATATTATCTTAATTTGCGCAAACTTAATTGCGTTATAGATTTTGTTTTAAAACAATTAATAATTTGCGATAAATTATATTGCAATAGTATTGTTGCAAAAGAAAAATTAAAGAAAAATTAAAAACTTTTGCGATATAATATTATATAATAGCTTAAAGAGTGTTGTTGTAATAATGTAATATTAGCGATCTATATTCTAATAAATACGTTAATATTAAGTTCTTGTAATAGCGATTTGACGTTATGCAAAGTTTTCTTTCTAAGAATTTTCTTCTAAAATTCTCACGAATTAATGTCTTTTTAAACTATAGTTCTAGATATTATGTAGTCTTGTTTTGTGTGCGTTAATATAACAACATCTTGTTACATATTTGTACACAATCTTACAATATTAATTCGTCTCAATTTATAAGAGCGATTGTTTGATAAAATAATTAATACAATACGCAATATAAGACAAAATCTAAATAATAACAACGATGTTATAACGTTTTAGCAATCGAAGAACGAAAGCAATGCGAAAACTTAACTTGCGTCAATTACGAATTTCGAAATTATATTACAAGAAGAATTTTCGCAAAACGACAACGTTATATCGTTGTTATCGTTCGATAAAAATATTAATTATAAAAAGTTATTTGTTTAAAAAATAAACAAAAAGACGTAAACTTTAAACAAAACAAGATTTTCGTATTGTTTAAGCAAAAAATAAATATTTCGAAGAGTTTTTTTGTTAGAACGAAGTTAAAGCGTCCAATTTGCGTCGCTTTCGCAAAAACAATTTTAATAATAAAAATAACAAATCGACGCTTAAAAAGCAACGCTTCGCACAATTTATAAAATCGATTAATTTGGATTTATATTATAAAAAGAACTTTAAAAAATTAAAAAATTAAACTTGAAATACTAAAAACTTTTTCAAAGTTAATAAAGAGTAATTCTTAAAAAAAATTGCAAAGATTTGTTAAGTTTAGCAATTTCTTCGCAATGCGTTTGCGTTGCGATAAAAGAATTACAAGAACAAAAATAAGAACAAAATTAAAAATAAAGCTAAAAGCAATTTACTAAGTATTTAATTAATTTTATCAAAAATTCGAAAAATTGTTATTTCGGTTTTTCTCAAAAATATAAGAACGTTAAATAATAATCGTCGCAAAGTGTTAACAACTTTGTAATATATTTTAAAACGTTCAAAACAAATCTTGACAAATATATTAAACATTAACGACGTAATTATTTTTTGCATAAATTAAGAAAAGATCTTTAAGAAAAAATTAACAACGTAACTTAAATTCTTGAAATAAGAAATACGTTTTTCGCACTAACGCAACGCATAAAGAGCACAATATTCTTAAGATTCAAAATACTAAATAAAAATTTTAAAAGAGAATTATTTTTTAAATTTCGCAACTTTAGAGAAAATTCTTACAATTGAAGATCAAAAAAACTATATTAATAAGTAAAACTTGCGACGTCTTTGCGATTACAAGTCGTTAAAAAAGTATAAGCAAACTTTTTCTTTATAATTTAGAAAGAATTAGCAATATTGCGCAAGATAAACGCATTTGCTATAATTGCGAAAAGGAAAAATATATCGCAAGAAATTGTTCTAAATCTTTTAAGAAAATGCAAGTAAATATAGTAAAAAACTTTTAATTAAGTTTCGCAATAAACGTTTAAAATGCGCTTTTGTTATAACTTATTATTAAGAAAGTCTTTAATAAATTGAGAAACTAGATAAGTTTACAACAATTGTAATCGCAATTGCAAGTCAAAAGTACAAAACAAAAATATTCTTCGCAAAGCTATCAATATTTGTCGACACAAAGTAACATAAACAAAGAGATTTTCTTAATAAAGACGTTTACGTTAATTGCATTAGTAAACGACTAATAAAGTTGTAACATCTTGAAAAAAGTTAGTGTCTTATTATTAAAGCAAAAGCATTTACAATTTAAAAGACTTAATTTGCAAAATTTTACATCGCAAAAATCAAGATTTATAATAATGAAAAACATAAATATGTCTTGAAGCAAATCTTTTACATCTTCGATAATATCGTATACGATATTATTATCGATTTTTTTTAAATAATAAAGACAAGCTTATATGTTAATTAACATACGCTAGTTTGACGCTATTAAGTTGTTAAGAAAATAATTGTGTTAAAATTTTCAAAAGATTTCTTAAAGTTCGAAGAATTTGTTTTTGTATTTGCTCTTATTTGTTGTAATTTTAATACAAATAAGAAGTTTTAATTGCGCGACGTTCTTAAAAAGATGCGAAATATTAAAAACTATAATAACATTTTTAATTTAAAGAACGCATTTACTCTTTTCAATTATAAAAAAATATATAATATCAATTTACTATTAAATAAAGAGTCTTTTTACGAATTACTATACTTTTTTTTCGAGAAAGAATTAAATATTTTGCAAAAATATCTTTTGAAGAATTTGACGCTAAGCAAAATTCGTAAATTTATTAGTCTCGTTAATATGTTAATATTGTTCGTATTAAAAAGCGATAATAGCTTGAGATTGTATATTAATTATTGTAATCTTAATGTTATAATTATTAAGAACAAATATTCTTTATCTTTAATTAACGATATCTACTTTACAAAGCTAGATCTTAAGAACGCTTATTATCGAATTCGCATGTATTAAAACAATAAATAAAATATCGCTTTTTAAACATAATACAATTATTTCGAATACGCAATAATGTTATTTGAATTAAAGAATGCATTAGTTATCTTTTAATTTCAAATTAATAAAGTATTGCAAGAATTAATTAATCACATTTGTGTACTATATCTTGATAATATTTTAATCTACTTAAAGATACTAAAGAGATACTAAAATTATATTTGTCAAATTTTTGAACGTTTGCGATTGTATAAGTTTTATGTTAAGTTATCGAAATGCTTCTTTATAACAATTCTAATTAAATTCTTGAAATACATTATAAGCAATTATGATGTGTTAATAAATTTACGTTGTATAAATTTTATTACAACGTAATTTAAATTAATTACTCTTCGTAAGCTTTAAGTGTTTCTAGAATTTGCAAATTTTTATAAACAATTTGTTCAATATTATGCAAAGATTATTTAAACATTAACAAAGTTATTAAAAGACAATAAACAAAATAAACAAAATAAATTTTTTGTATTTAACAAGAACGTTGTAATAGCATTTAAAAAGCTTATTATTATCTTTACGCGAACATCTATGTTAGTGCATTTTGATCTTAAGAATTATATTTGTGTTAAGACAAACGTCTTAGAATTTGTTATTGTCGTTATTTTTTTTTAATTAATATATTTCGTGAGTCAAATTAAACAAACGACGTAACACTTAGTTGCATTCTATTTAAGAAAAATAATTTTCGCAAAAACACAATATAAAATTTATAATTAAGAATTGTTTGCGATTACTACGAAGTTCAAGCAATAAGAACGCTATCTTAAAAAGAGTTATTATTCAATTATTGTACTAACAAATTATAACAATTTGCGCTATTTTATAAAAATAACAACGCTAAATTGTCGTTAAGTGCGATAAATTCTTTTTCTAATAAAATATAATTTTAAAATTAAATATTGCACAAAAAAGATCAACTTCGCAAATAAATCGTCTTAACAATCTAATTATAAGAAAAATGTAAATAACGAGATTTGCTTGTTTACTTTTTAAAATAAGCTAAAAAACATTACAATCGCAATTATTAAAATAATCTTAATACCAATTCGAAGCGTTGTTAGAGCGCAATCTTCGCACTTTTAGAACAAAATTAAGACTTTCGTAATTAAAAAGCTTAACGATAAATTATTTAAAAAACTCTTTTATAATATATTTACAAATAAGAAGATCACAAACATTAAGATAATGAAAAAAAAAATCGGAAAAATTGTTTAAAGCGTTATAAAATAGCAATTGCGTCAATGTAACATTCGCTTAATGTATAAAGAAAAAAATTATTTAAAAAGTCTTTTCTTTTTATTGCTAATTAAAATTAAAAGGTTTTAAAATAAGAATTTAACAATTTTTAAGATTAGAGAACAATTAATATTAAACAATACGCGTAATGTTTGCGCTAAACGAAAATAATTAATTTATAAAAAAGTGTTATTTTTCTTCTACGCAATTCTTATTTCGAATAAAGCATCTCTTAAAGAGAAGTTTCTTAAATTACATTATAATAATTCGTTAACAAAGCACTTCAAAATCAAAAAAAACAAGAACTCTAATAAGTAAAAAGTTCTATTGATTCAAAATAACGTCAAATATTAATGCATACATTAGAAAATATAATATATGTTAGCGTAACAAAATATCGCGTTATTGTTTATACAATAAGTTGACGTCGTTATTTGTTTTAACTTAATTTTAAACAAAAATCTTTATAAATTTTATTATTAAATTGTTTGTAAATTATTGCGATAATAATATTTACGACGTTATCTTAATAGTTATTAATTAATGTTTAAAGATGTTGTTATATATATTTGTAAAATCTATATAAATCGCGAAAAATTTAGCAAACATATTGTTCGAAAAAATGTTACTTGTATATTTCGAAATTCAAGAAATCGTTTTCGATTAAAAATTGCTTTTTATTAGTGATTATTAATTCGCAATATATTATCGCATTCGCATTAAATAAAAGTTAAGCACAACTTTTTATTCTTAAATTAATAATTAAATCGAATAATAAAATTAAACATTAAAATATTATTTGCGATATTATTGCAATTATAAATAAGATAATTAAGATTCGCTTCTAGCTTTAACTTAATATACGTACAATAGTGTTTTATATACGTTCATTAAATTGTTGCTTCTTAAAATAATATTTAATATCGTTGCGAATTTCAAATTCAATTAAGATCATAAAGATTGCTTCGACGTTTCGATTGTTTAAAAACAAATTTAATTTTTATAAAACGAACAAAATTAATTTGTGTAAATTGTTTTTAGTTTGCATAGCAAACGCAAGCTCGCAATTATAATAAAACAATCATTTCGAAAAAGTATTAAGTAAGCAATAAAATTATGTTCTTAACGAAAAATCTCTTGAACGCTTGTTTAAAGAAAAAATTATTTTATAAATTTACAAAATCGTTCGAAGTTAAAAACATTATTAATAAACAAATGTATTATTTTTGTGTTCTTAAAAAGTAACGAATTTATTTTGTTTTTTACGTTTTATTGTTAAAATTGTATTATCGAAATGCGAACATAATCGCATCGAAAAACATAATATTTGTTAACAAAAATTAAAAATAAAAAGTTGAGAATATTCTTAATAATAAATAGAGATATTATAAATTATAATATTTCGTTTAATAAAAAGATTTTTTATTATGTAAAAATAATTGAATTTCGAAAAGTTACTTAGCGCATGCGCAACGAAAACTTAAAGAATACAAAATATAATAAAAATTTAATAAAAAAATATTAAAGACGAGAAAGTTAAAGCTTCGCGTTCGCAAAAGAGACTTCGACAACAATAAGTAACGTTAATAAATAGCATAGAATTGCGCAATTAAAGCGAAAGAATAACGCAAATAATGCGTAAATTAAATTGATGCTCTCTTAATAAATTTATTGAAGCATTAGAAAGTTATAAGAAAGTTGCATAAAATGCGCTCAAATCTAATTGTTTCTTTTATTTCTATTTAATTGCTTCTTTTACTTTACTTTATTTAGTGTGATCGTCGAGTCAAGTTTCAACCCAATTGAGTTGACTCGCCCAATCCTGACCCTAGAGTTAGGCAAATTTCCTAGCCCAACAGGGTGGGACGAACGAAGAATGCGCGTCGAGTGTTCAATTCGACTCATCCGATCACGTGACACGCTAATCCAATTGGGCTAGCGTGTAGATAAGATAAGATAAAATAAGATAAGATAAGCGAATGCTAACGCGACGAAGTTAGCTTGAGTTCTTGGCATTGGCCCGACGAAACCCAACCCTAGAGTCGAGTTCGCGCCTTAACCTTGGTCCAACCCTACGTGGGACGCCTACGAGGCCCAAGAGGGTAGATCGAGTTGAGAAAAAAGTGTTCGACTCGACCCAACGATCACACTAACTTTATTAGTAAAGATCTTCGCATGCATACTACACAATGCGAATAAACTACGTTAATTAATTGTTTTATCTCTCTTCGATAATTTATTACTCTTATCTCTATTTTTTTTTAATTAAATATAAAAGATGCGAAGATGTAACGTCAATAAAACGCGTAATTGAATCGATGTTCGTTATTTAAAAAAATTGTTAAATTAATTTAATAGATTAAAGAAGCGATATATCTTAAAGCTTTTAAAACAATTAGATAGTTTGACAAAAGTTTAAGCGTTAACGATGCAACAAGAGCTTAACATAATAAGATTTGTAATATAATAAATTTTTTAATTTTTTTACAAATTTACAATTGCATTTTTTATTTTAAAAACAATTTATTTCGATTATTGATCTTATTAATATGCAATTCGTATTATATAAAATTTTAATTCGTATACACTATAAAAACGACTTATAGTATACAAGAAAAGTTTTGTCTAAACATTCACGTTTACTCTTCTTTATAAAAATTCGACTTAAAAATTAAAAACAAAACAAATAATATTGTTTTTAACGAATTCTTCGAATTACGCAAAATCTACAACGTTTTCTCGTCAAAAGCAACGTCGTCTTTCGTAACAATTAAGTCAAATTCGAACTCTTCGTTTATATCTAAGTTTTTCAAAAAAAGAACATCGAAATTAATGCGATAACACATTACGTTTAGCATTTTTTATTAAACTTTATAAAGACGTTGTAGATTCGCATTAATGTAAGTTAACAAATTCTTTTAATTCGAACGCGAAGTCAAGTTGTTTTGTTTAATTTATGCATATATAAATTGTAAATAGCGTTAAACTTGCGAAACGAACTCGAATTGATCAGATTTAATATTCTCGTTATTAAGAACATACGCGCAAAAAATTAACAAAGTGTTAATTTGTTTAATAAATCGTTAAGAGATCGCAACGTACTAAATCGTAAATCGAATATATAATTAAAAAATAACATGTACAAATTTGCGTTTTTTAGCGCAATAATTATAATAACAATTTTTCGTCTTGCGACACTAAAAGCGTAAGCAATTATAAAAAATCAAAAACGAATATTTACAATATAATCGAACTTTTTCTTAAGACAAAAAAGATAATAAAGACAAAGAAAACGAAAGAACTTGCGAAAGATAACGAAGACGCAAACGAAAAGACTTAACAAAAATATATTTGTAATAAAATATTATATTGTTAATTTTATATGCAACGAAGTCGAAGCATTCGTATGCAATAATATTTACATTAATTAAGTCGTAATTTGCAAAACGTTAAATATAACAATATTATTTCAAGTTATCGACAAATGCAAAGAAAGATTTAAGAATATTTACTTAAATTTGTTTTATTGCACACATTATTATTATTAATAATACAAACAATAGAAGAGACGTTTGTAATTATTTATCGCTTCGTTATAAAAATTAATATGTGAAAAAAAGAAAAAGTCGAAAATTGTAAATAAATAATATTAGTGCATTAACGACGCTAATCGAATTAAGTAAAATAAAGAAATTTCGATCGATTTATCAAAATAGTAAATAACATTAAAAAAGAAATTTTAAAATTAATAGCGTCGAATGTTGTTACGTTGTCGTAACATTAAAGTAGCAATATTGCGACAAAAATAAGATTAAATACTTTTGTTAAAAATTTAAATGTCTTTTCGCTTGTTAATATATAGTTAACTTACAATAAAATTTTATCAAAAAGAATAGAGCATTTTACGATAATACACGAGAGAAGTTAAGATCGTTACTTAATCTTTTTTACATAAAATGTTAAACAAAGATAAAGAAAAGAAATGCAAGAAATCTTTTTATAAATACGATTAAATAATTAAGATAAATGCGTAGATTTGACGCGATAAACAAAATTTATCAAAAAAATTAAAAAAAGTCTATAAAAAGATTTTTTTTAACAATTCAAATTTTCTTTTTCTTTTATACGACAATAAATCGAAGCGAATTATTGTCGCATATTTCGCGAAAGTATGCGTTTACAAAAAGTAGAAAAGCAAAGCATTGTTATTATAACGTTTGAAGAGTTATTAACATTGTAGAAAAAACGAAGTCGTAACGCAATTGCAACGTCAAATATACATTTTAAAGATTAGAATTTTAAAGAGAATAACAATTGTAATGTTAGCGATCAATAATTTAATAAATACGTTAGTGTTAAGTTCTTATAGTAGCGACTTAGCGTCGTATAGAGTTTTTTCTCTAAGAATTTTTTTTTGAAAATTTCACGAATTAATGTTTCTTTGAACTATAGTTCTACATATTATGTAGTCTCGTCTTGTGTGCGTCGATGTAGCGACGTCTTGTTACACGTTCGTACATAGTCTTACAAATAGATACGTTTTTGACAATATTAAGAACGTATTCGATTTAGAGAAGAATATTCTCTTAATTCTTCTTATATTTTTCTATAAGCAAATATTGCAATACAATCTTTACAATTTAATTTATTTGTTCGATTTAATTATTTGCAAAAAAATAATACGCAATTGTAAAGTTAATTTTAACTTTATTTTTCTTAAATATTATAATTTAGAGTTTGTTTGTAAATTTGAGATTGCGATTCAAGATTATCTTAATTAATAGTTCTTAATAACAATAGATATTGCAATAATATATCTTAATTTAATTCTTTATTGTTTAGATTTTCTTGTCGAGAATCAATTTAATATATTTTGAAAAACAATCGATAACAATAAGTAAAAAGTTGTAATTCTATATAATTATTAACAATATTACAACAAAGTTTATTGCTAATTGAAAAAAAGAAATTGTTGTTATCTTAATAAAATTAATTTAATTGTATAGTAATCTTTGCAAAGACTTTAACAATTAATAGATCGAATATCTATTAATATATGCGTAAATCTTGCTTTTTATCTTAAGAAAATAGCAAGCAATTTTAAGACAATCTAGAGTTCGATAATAATTATTGTAAGTATAGTTATTGTAAGCAAACTTAAATACTTTTCTTTTTAATAACTTTAAAATATAGACGCGATCGAAATTAAATTTGTTAATTAAGTAAAGTAATTTAATATTCGCGTTTAATTAATACAATTAATATATAATATTTAAATTCTCAAAGTTCTTTGCAATATCTTTTACTTGCTTCTTTATCTTCTTATAAATCTTTTAAAAATAAAGATCGCTTTTAAGAGCATCGCGAAGATTATAAAAAAATTCTTTATTAACAATAATAGTAATTATAGAATAGCAACTAGTATTTGCGTAATTAATCGATAGTTTTAAAAGATTGTTCACGTTATTATAACTTTTTTCGAGACAATAAACTATAATTATTTGTAATAAGTATATAAATAGATATATAGTTTACTTATTAAGTCTTGCAAAACGTCAATTTATAAACTTGTTTTGTAATATTGCTCTTAAAGCAATATAATTTGTAATTACAATAAAAGCTTTATTGTCGAAATATTGTAATAGCTTAATTAAGACTTAAACAAACGCATTAGTCTTAAACTTTGTAACTTAATATTTTGTTTCAATATTAACAAAATCTCTAGAGAGAAACAAAATAAATCTTTTAGTCTCTTCTTTATTTAACTAATAGATCGCGACTTTAAATTCTTTTTTCTTATTATTGTCAATATAAAGAATAAAAGACTTGCTAAAGTCGAAATAGACTAAAACTAATGTCTAATATAAGACAAACTTAAATATCTCTTACGTTTGTCGATATTTCTTATTTGCGTTAAGAGTAGTATTAGTCGATTTATTATTGCAATTGTTTTTGTATTGCTAATAGAGACATAATTGCTTTACATGCTTGTATTGTAAGCGTTCTTTTATTAAGTTATTAATAAAATTCTTGATTTTCAATCTTACAAGAGATCGAGTTATAACAACGTAATAATCGACAAATTAATAGTAGTAATTAAAAAATCTTAAATCTATCTTAAGATCTCTAAGATTATATAAAAACTTTATAACTTTAATTGTCGTATCTATCTTCTTTTTAATAATACTTAAATCTAGTTAAGATATATAATAATTTAGCTTTTTAATACTAGAATAGACAAAGTAATATTTCGATAAAACTATAGTAATATTGCTATTTTTTAGCAAAGTTAAAACTTAATCAAGATAATAAATATATTGCTCTAGAGTTTGCAAGTAATTTATAATATAAATTAATATAAATTAAAACAAACTGTTATAAATATAATCTTAGTAATTGCTTTATACAATATTAAAAGAAGATTAAAGTATTTGCGAGTTTGATTGTAAATATTGTAAATTATTCTTAATTTTAATAAAACATTACTAGAGTAGTTTTCTCTTAATTATTTGATTTAATATTTTGTTAAAAGAAGCTTTTAATAAGATTAACAAAACTAAAAATTATAACTTCTTTTAGAGCGTTAAATATAATATTCTAACGCAATAAAGAATACGTATCTAAATATAATTAAGTATTAATCTTGCGAAGATTAATTATTACTTATAATTTGTAGTTTTTTCAAATTACAAACATCGATAACGCAATTAATAAGATAATTTCTAAAGAAATTTTCTATAATCGATTTTAATACATAAGCGAGTCTAATATATTATCAATTGCTTTGCAATCTTATGCAATAAAAAAGTTTAACGTTTGCTTAAAATTAATAATATTATTTTCGTTTATAAATAATATTGATATCTTGATATTGTTATTAAACTTATCTAGTTTACACAAAAGAAATTTTGATTAATAGTAAATAGATCGCAATAATAGTTTGTCTTTGCGAGTAAATAATCTTCTTTATTAGTATAATAATAATTTCTCTTGCAATAATAAGATAATCGTAAAGTCTTAACAAAGTAACAAGAATTATTTATTGTTTAAATATACTAAATTTCGCGTTGTATAAAACTTATCAAAATTAGAATACATTATACTAACAAGAGAGATATCTAAGATTGCAACAACAAAGACAAAGAACGCTAATCAAAACAATTATAATTATATTTCTTTACTAAGATTGTAGCGTAGACAAAAGAACAATTAAAATTGTAATTCGCAATCTAAGAGACATATCTACTTTTCTAATATTGTTTCTAATATTTCTTCTTTATTAAGAAAGAGTTTAGATAGACTTTTCAAAATCTATTATTATCGACAAGTTAATTGCAATCTTAATTGTTGCAATTACATAATTTTTTATTGCAATCAAATTTAGCAACTAACTAATAAAAAAGTAAGCAAAACTAATTCTAGATAAAAGATTCAATTTCTTCGAGATATATTTTTAGTCGATCTAGATTTTTGCTTAAGTTACAAAAAAATTAAGAACAAAATTAAAATGTCTCTTTACAATATTGCGATACTTAAGAAATATTATATATTATTTAATATAATTGCAAAGATTAATTTAATTGTTCTTGCTTCTTAATATAATTGCGTTAAGTTATAATCTTAATTAATTTATCTCGAATATTCTTAAAATTACTACAAATACGTTTAATAAAATCTCGAAATCTCGTCTTATTAAGAAAGAAATCGAAAGTATTTTTTGTTTCTTCTTTAAATTAACTTTTCTTAATAATAAAGAGCATCCTATAGATCTTAATTGCAATATCGATATTCTCTTTTGTAATAACTTGTTAAAAGTTTGACATTTTAAGTTCTTGCTCTCGAGTTTGCACTATATAGAGTAAGATAACGCAATTTCTAATATACTGCGTCTTGTTGTAATTTAAAGAAGAATTGCTCGAAAAAAAAATTATAATATCGATTTTTTTGTTTTAACAAGTCTTCTTAATAGAAGACGTTTCGATAGCAAGATCTCTTTTAGAACGCTTGTTAACAATCTTACTTAAAAAACTATTAGTAGTAATTGTTAATTTATAATATCGAGAGTTACTTGTTATAATCTTAATCGATTTAATAAATTGTGTAGAAATTGCAATACAATTTTTCATTTCGAAATCTTTTGAGTAAACACTTTTTCTTAACTTTGCTATAACTTGTTTTGTTAAAGATTTCGAAAAAGTAATCTCAATAAAGTATATAAAGAAGTTAAGAGAAACTATAGACTTTCGTAATAAACAATTTTGATACTAAATATTAGAGCAATACTCAATTGTTAATTTGAGAAACTATTGAGTAGTTGCTTTGAAGTTATCGAAATTAATTACTTAGTTATCTAGAAAAAATAAAGATTTTGTAAACAAATTTCTTGTTCTTCTTCTCAATAAATAACTATAAGAGAATCTTAACTAAGAAAAAGAGATAATAATAGCCTAAATTGTAAAGAAAAGTTTATCAATATTTTCTTTAGCAAACAAATAATCGAAGTAAAGAAAAGCTAAGAGAGCGAAAACAATATTAATAATCTTTTAATCAAGTTTCAAGAATAGTAATAAGCTTGTTAAAGTCAACTTAACGTCTCGAAAAAGTTTAAATAGATTGTTTTTAACTAAAGCGAGATTGTAATAAATTGTCTATAATAGTTATTACAATAATAAGTATTAACTAGCAAGAAAACTATCTATACGTGATGCTAACTACGAATCTATTAACATTGCGATATTCGACAAAGTCAAATGTTCTTAGCATCGACAAGCAAGACGTTCGCAAACGTTCGATGCAATCGTTACGACAAATCGATCGATTAAATTGCGAAGACAACAACAACATTAATTATTACTATTACTATTATCTCGAATCTCTTACGTATAGTAAGATACATGTGATTGAGAACACGCAAGATTATCTATAATTATTATTATTTACTTCTTGTACGCGTCAATTGTCGTTATAATAATCGTTACATCACGATTACGAAAAACATGTTTTAAAATATTGCAAAAGAAATTCGAAATGTTGTGCGTATAAATTTAGAAGAGCTAAAAAAGAATTATATACGCGTACATTACATAAATAGAAAATAGAAAGTTTCTATCGCATATAAATTGATCGCATTAAGATTACGTATTTTAATTGATTACAATTGTCTTCTATTTTAACTATGTATACGTTTAATTGCGCATTCGAAATTAAATGATAAGAAATTTCGTTTATCTTAATAGACAATAACAAAAACATTTAATTTTGTCAAAAGCAATGTTAGTGTGACCGTTGGGTCAGGTCGGACACTTTTTTCTCAACCCGACCCACCCTCTTGGGCCCCGTAGGGTTGGGCCAGGGTTAAGGCGCGAACCCGACCCCAGGGTCGGGTTTCGTCGAGTCAATGCCAAGAACTCAAGCTAACTTCGTCGCGTTAGCATTCGCTTATCTTATCTTATCTTATCTATGCGCTAACTTAATTAAGCTGGCGCAGGATTCAAGCTAGCCCGATTAGGCTAGTGCAGGGTCCACGCTAACCACATATGGTTAGCGCGTCACGTGACGTCACGTGATCGAGTGGGTCGGGTTGGACACTTGGCGCGCATTCTTCGCTCGTCCCACCCTGTTGGGCTAGGAAATTTGCCTGACCCTAGGGTTAGGGTTGGGCGGGTCGACCCGACGATCACACTATTTATAAATATTGTTATATATTTTTGTTTAAATAAGATTTATTTATTATTGTAATTGATTTTTTTCTCAAATATTAAATATTGCTTTTAGATTTTTTAGTAAAATTATATTTTGATATTAACGTTTACTCTTTATAGATAGTTTATATTATCTATTATAGCGTTCGTCGATTGTTCGAAGCTATTATATTATATCTTGTAGCGTTGTTTATAAATAGTTAGAGTTTAATGTAGAGTTTATCTTAGAATTAGAATTTGTCGAATATTAAACATAATTTTGCAAAGAAGATCTAAGCATTGAGGCAACTTTTGTGATACATGCGATTATAAGAACGAAGGATTCCAGGATCTGTCCAACGGCTCGAATAATTGCACAACTCTACATTCAGCGTTATGATCAATCTAGGCTCGTAGTCATTCCGTCTTTTACCCGTCATGAAGCATGGGACCTGGATGTCCCTTTCCGCTTGTTTGTGGATCCTAGGGCCTTCATGTATGGTTGACGATGCCACACATTCGGAGTCTCTTATTCTTTGAACATTCGTCTCTTAGTGATGGCATACCTACCCATCATTGTCGCCATCGCCGTCGCCTCCGCCTGGCCGTGAAGGCTCACTCCCGTTTTACCGTACCCGGGAGCATTGAACCTGGGCGGGTGTCCATTATCATATGACAATACCTTTGCCTGGCTCGATATCGTACACAGGAAGTGACTCTTTGCTTTCCATGGCCCCATCGGATCAGCTATGTCGCATATCACATGAGACATGTCGAGGTCATCCATATCGAGAATGCAATTGTTCGGGGACCTGCATGCACCCTGCTGTTTGTTGTTGGCTAGCTGGTGTGATAGTCGATATGCGATTTGAATCATTTTCCTCGTACTTAAGAGCCAGCTAGTGTTGCAATAGTTTGATGGCTTTATAGCCCGCCGCCAGAGAATGTTGTTGTTGTTTACGTGTCCTGGGAGCAACAACGCCTTGGTGTGTGAAATAATAACAGCTTCCACCGGGTGCATTGAGTCATTCCTCTCATCTTCTTGATTTTGACCCTCTCATTCTCCCAAAATTGTCGTTACATATATTGCAAATCTCTCTTTGAAGTGTAGGATCTATAATTCCAGGTCGTTGCATCTGTAGAGCTTGGAAGCCTCGACGAAGACCTCTGATTACCTTATTCTCAGCCAATCGAGACAATATGACTCCATTGAAAGGTAAAGCGCCTTTACCTTCTTCAACATCGACTGTCATACTCGACCCACTAGAACCCAAGAAAGATGAAGAATGGAGGATTGCTCTACAACGAGTCAAGGGACTCTACTTCAAGAACCAATGGAAGCAGTGTGCCACTCGCTGCAATGCTCTTCTGCTACAGACTTCCATCTCGGTATGTTCGTCCAAGAGAGCTGTGTAACAGTCACTAAGTCAATACCAAGACTCACCTTCTGAACACTACATATCTCAACTTCTATGCAGCATTGAGCAACGAGGCCATTGCACGCTCGACACACAACCTCTCATCCTCTAAACTCCAACTACTGGAGAACGTCAAAGAGTCCTATTCAGCTGCAGCCAAAGCTCTCCCGCATGCAGATGACCACCACGAAGACGACGCACGATCTGAGAAATCCTCATCATCGAGCTCAGGAGCCTCCTCCGGCAACTCTACGCCCACACCAAGTCGCCCCAACTCTCCCTTCTACCCTTCTTCACCATCATCAACTGGTTCCATCCACGAACAAATCCTCGAGACCCCAGTCTTTCCCGAATCCGCTTCGCCATCCACACCCACCAACAAGGTTCAACGCGGCCTGAACCGTATCCTCTCGCCCTTCTCCACCACCTCATCCGCCTCCATCACCCCCAGCCAAAAGCGTGCCCTCCAACCCTCCCCACTGCGCATCCACAAGCAGAACCCCTCTCCACCCGACCCCCTCCCAATCCCCAATCTACCCTCCACCCCCCTCGCCCAAATCATCCCCGCCCTCCCCACCACCGTCACCTTCTCCACCTCAAGCTACCTCTGGCTCTGCACCCGCTCCCAAGAACGCTACAGTGCGCACCTCTCCGCCTTCGCAGCCATGCTGTCTCACCACATCCAAGCCGTCGATGAGCTGATCAGGTCCACGAGAGAAGCACAGGCGCATCGGTATGCTGGTAAGAGGATCACTAGCTGTACGGGGGATGAGCAGGGTAGGAAGGCGGATGTGAGAGCTAGGATTTTGAGGCTTAAGATGAGTGGGTGGGAGAGGAGGGGGTTTGAGGGGGAGAGGTATAGGCTGCTTTGTGAGAGGGCTTTGGGTGAGCTTTGATGGGAGCGGGATCGGACGGGCGGGTGGGGATTGCATCCGAGGACGGGTTTTCTTGCGTGTGCTTGGAATACTTTCGCTGTTCCTGAGCCTGGAGGGGAGGAAGAGGGTTTGATTAGCGTGTATAGGAAGATACTACCCATTGGGGACACGAGGCTGGTCTTGATGATACAACACAGATAATTGAAGCGAGAGAATTCTTCGAGCTAGCTCCCGCCTGCAGCAAAGATAGGTGCACTTGTTGCTTAGGAGTTGTTGCGAGAACGAGTATTTTTTAGGGTGGAGGATGGACTGATCGAACAGTATACATCCACTGGCGTAGCAAAAGCGACAAACAGCCAAATCATTTTTCTTTCTACCCATACAGTAAACTTATAAGAACCACGGACACAATAAGTTGATTGGCACTTGGACTGCCCCACACCAATGTGTGGCATGATGAATTGGCGAGGAGGCACCTATCGGACTTGCCTGATCGAATTGTTCATAAGCAGCTGAAGGCAGAAAGCACTGCAGCATCTCCCAGCACCCCTCACCCCTTCCCAAAATCCCCCTTCTCCACCGCCGCCCCCACAATCCCATTCCCATTCACGATCCCCGTCGTACAAATCACAATCCTCCTTCTCTGCTCCTCCTGCTTAGCCACAAACCTCAGCGCCGCAATCTCCGTATACGTCACCCCACCCAAAAACATCACCAGCACCGTCTTCTTCCCTCCGTGCCCCGTCAGCATATGCCTCGCCTTCGCCGCCTGCTCCGAGTCTCCCTTCTGCACTTTCGTGAACGTCTCGCCTTTCACGTTTCGTAGGGTGTCTTCGAAGCCTGACCAGCCGTACCCCGAGGGGTTGGGCGCTGTGGCTGAAGGACCGCGGATGAGGGAGGTGAGATACGGTTTCTGGAGGACGCATTGGACGAGGCGGACGGAGAGGGGGGCGTACATGCTGTAAACATACGCGATGTCGTCCGGGTCTTGTTCGTTTACTTCGTCGATGATGAGACGGAGGGGTCGACGGACGGCACTGTAATTCGTACCCGCGGACGGAGAGGCAGAGGCCCCAAGAAGCGGATTGCCGGTGCGGGACTGCAGTAATTGCATTTTTTCGAGTGATGAGAGGGTGAGGAGGTGTTGGTAGCCGTAAGCGTGCAGGATGTGGCGCTTGAAGTTGTCGAGGTCTTTCTGGCGCAGCCCGCCTGAGACGCAAGATTCGAGGCATAGGAGGCGGAGGACGATGGGTAAAGGTGTATCTCGTGCGATGAGCTCTTCGATGGCTTCATGCTGCGATGACGGATCAGCTCCGGCGATGAGGTTCTGCTGGATTTCGAGAACGCGGCTGAAAGTATCGGAGTGTAGCGTCTGCTTCTCAATTTCCTGTGCAAGACCGACCTGGATTTTGAGACTTTGCTGCTCGGTCTGGTAGGCTGGAAGCTTGGTGACAAAGTCGCGCAGTTCCGATGTGCTTTTTGCAACATGCCGACTTTCGTAATCGCTTTGAAGACGTTTGGCGACTTTGTTGAGCAGACGACTGCCTGTGGCGAAGTTGGTGTCGCGCAGTTGGCTGTAGAGCTTGTCTGACGAGTCCAGTTGGATCTTGCGCTTACGGCCTAGTTGAGCGTCTGGCGCAGTGTTCTGTTGCTGTCCAGGGGCAGGGCCGACGATGGAGGAGTCAATGTCTGCTTGATTGTGTTGGATGCCGAAAAGCTCGTCTATGAGACCCTCGTAGGTCAGCTGTGTGAGGAGAGGTGTGGCAAGGTCAGTGTCCCGGTCGATGATTATCAGGCTCTCAACTGTAGCACTGGGCATCATCCCAAGCTTCGACGGGCTGACAAGAGAGTTCTCCTCTGCTGCCGCCTCTGAACGCATGCGAAATAGCAAATCCATGAGGCGGCGCGCATTATCACCTTTTCCAATGATACGTGGAAACAGACCGTACTTCTGCTGGAGGAGCATCAAGGCCTGAGCAGCGAGGAAGATTGACGTTGGATCTCTACGCTGTTTAGTGTCAACCGAAATTCAACAGGCTCGGTATAATTAGATGTATACCAAATACAGATCGCTGAAAGAGTCTTCAAGCGCCAGCGACAAGACATCTTCCTCTAGAGGTATGAAATGTAGCGGAAGCGCCTTGACATTGACATCGCCTAGGACTCCCGCCTCTTCGAGAATTTTGTTGCAGACCAGCGTCCGGCGGGGTACCCAGACCACCGAGAATTCATGCTCAACGCTACCGTTCCTTTGCAGTCGTTTAATCTGGTCTAATTGCGGAGGGTATGTCAGCACGTAATGATGGCGTCAGGCCTAGGGAGAGTAAGAGAAGGCGCTATAGATCGTGCTGGTGTTTTGAAGTTGAACCATCTAGGGAGCAAGACTGACTAGGTAGAGTAGCGAATTTTCTACGTAATCTACTTTTATGTCCCATGTCACAAAGTACAGAAAAGTATCGTCACTGAACTAGGAGGAGAACAAGAGGAACGCCAAACATATACAACTAACTATAAGAGAGTAAGAACATACCAGCAACAGCTATGGCTTGACTAGCCTCTTCCCCGCGGGCGAGAAAGATAATGTTCTTTTGTAACGAGTCTACGTTGTCATTTTCCAGGAAGAAGACCTTGTCGACACCATATTCCTGAAGAGTCGAGAACTTGATGAACAGGCCAATTGGGCCAGCCAATGACTTCTCAATCACCAGATTTTTCTTCCCACGAACCTACAATCTTCAGCTCTCAAATAGAGAGATGAGGGTATGGAGATTGCCTTACATACGCCGTGTAGTAGATCTAAAAGATCTTTCCTGGCTTTGTCCTTGATCTCTGCTGTATCGATACCTGGATGAGGAACCATCCTCGCCCAATCTTCAAGAATGGAAGCATTGGCAGGACGTTCTCTAGCCACTGGATTTCGCCAAGATTCGTTCGGGGCCAATTCCGCTCCTAGAAAATAAGGCAGGCGCAACCGAACTTCGATATGAGCAAACCAAAGCTATTAAGATGACTCAAGATATTGAACATTGAGTCTTCCATCTTGCATGCGTCCCCTCCTGAGAGTATGCGCGCGATCTCGACAGCCCGCCGCCTCCTGTAGATACTCATCTCGACACTTCTGTACCTCCTACTATTTTCCTCGAAAGTATTCCACACCAGCCCTTCGAAATCTAGAGGAAGACGATATGGGGAAAGACAAGGTTCAATTCCAATTGAAGACCCCCAAGGGCACGAAAGACTGTAAGTAACGTCCTTCCATCTCTTAAAGCCCTGTTAACCTGAACAGGGGAGGGTAGGGACATGGTCATCCGAGATCAAATATTCTCCACCATAACGACCGTCTTCAAGCGTCACGGCGCAGTAACAATAGATACGTCCGTGGCTTTCTTATCAGGACTTTGCCAATGCCTCACCCTCTGACGCGGATCCAGCCCCGTCTTCGAGCTCCGCGAAATCCTCGCCGGCAAATATGGCGAAGACAGCAAACTCATCTACGACCTCGCCGACCAAGGCGGCGAAATCTGCTCCCTCCGCTACGACCTCACTGTCCCTTTCGCCCGCTGGCTGGCCCAGAACCCCCAAGTCCAGAACATAAAACGCTATCACATTGCAAAAGTCTACAGACGAGATCAACCAGCCATGACGAAAGGCCGAATGCGGGAGTTCTACCAATGCGATTTCGACATCGCTGGCGCATACGATCCCATGCTTCCCGACGCCGAGATATTACGAATAGTGTGCGAGATCTTTCAAGAGCTGGGATGGGAAGGCAAGTTCAGCATCAAAATCAACCACAGGGGCATCCTGGACGGGATCTTCGCCGTATGCGGCGTTCCCTCGGACAAGACGCGCGCAATCAGCAGCGCCGTCGACAAACTCGACAAATCGCCCTGGGAAGAAGTCCGCAAAGAGATGATCGAAGAGAAAGGCCTCGACGAGTCAGTCGCCGACAAGATATGGTCCTACGTCCAAAAAAATGGCGGGCCCGAGATTCTCGAATCCCTGCAATCGGACCCCAACCTCAAAGACAACAAGAACATGCGAAAGGGACTGGAAGACATGTCCCTTCTATTCCGCTACCTGTCCGCCTTCCAGATCCTTCCCTCAATTGAATTCAACCTCTCCCTCGCCCGCGGTCTGGACTACTACACCGGCCTAATCTACGAGGTCATCACCGAGGGCTCCGCACCCTCCTCCACCGCCACCGGCCAAAACCTTCAAAACGCCGCTAAGAAAGAAACATCGCAGCGCAAACCTCCCACATCGAGTAACCCCGCCGATGAAGACCGCTCCTCCGACCCCACTCTCGGCGTCGGCTCCGTCGCCGCCGGCGGCCGCTACGATGAGCTTGTCGGCATGTTCTCCGGACGCGCGCAGATCCCTTGTGTTGGCATCTCCTTCGGCGTCGACCGCATCTTCTCGATCACCAAAGCCCGAATGGCATCCTCCTCGCGCCTCGAAAACGTGCGCATCAACGAAGTCGACGTCTTCGTCATGGCCTTCGGCGGCAAAGGCTTCACCGGCCTGCTGGAAGAACGTATGGAAGTTGCGCGCACGCTGTGGGAAGCGGGCATCAAGGCGGAGTTGGCGTATAAGAACAAGCCGAAGCTACCGGCGCAGTTCAAGGCTGCGGAGGTGGGTGGGGTGCCGTTTGCGGTTATTTTGGGGGAGGATGAGTTGAGGGAGGGGAAGGTGAAGATCAAGGAGATGGGGCTGCCGGAGGGGCATGCGGAGAAGGATGGGGTGCTGGTGGAGAAGGGGAGGTTGGTGGAGGAGGTGAGGGAGAGGCTGTGGAGGAAGGCGAAGGAGGATGGGGTTGCTAGTGTTGTGAGTATTACGACGGAGGCGGAGGGGCTGAAGATTGGGACGCAGGAGCCATTGCTGAAGGAGAAAGCGCCTACGAAAACGGACGATGACAGGGTATGACGGGAAAGCAAGGATCGCATTAGAGCATAGCATGGTGTTCAAAGGATATAGAAAGCCCTGGCTCGGTACAGAGGCTGCTGTGCTTTCCACAGCTTCTAATCTATGCTACACATCCGAGCGCTTTGGCTGAGAGGGAATGCCTGATATCGTATCCTAAACTCCCGCCCCTTCCATATGCACATGCCTACCGACCCGCCCTGGCTTGCAAAAACTCCTCGCTAAAATCATACAAGAGCCATCAAGCAAACCCATCCCTACCCTCCTTTCGCCTCTTCCTTCCACCCACCCCCCCCTCCTTCAGCAATCATTATCATGATACTCAAACCGTATATCCCTCGGCCTTTGCGTGTTCAGCCGCACAAAATCCTCGTCCCCCGGGGGCCGCTCGTCCTTCGTGTTGCCCGTCAGCATGCTCTGCAGGCTCATGCATACGCTCTCGACGTTCTGCACGGGCGACCAGCCGGCCGAGCCGAGGAGGTCGAGACAGATGATGCCGTTGCTGTAGATGTGGGGGTGGATGGGGACTTTGCGGATGAGGGGGGAGGTGTGTGGGGTCGAGGAGGAGGAGGAGGAGAGGTTGGTGGTGGACGGGGAGGGGGGGATGTGCAGGAAGATGACTTCGGGGGGTTCTGGTGGTGGGGTTGGGGGTTAGCATGTTGGGGGGGTGGGAGGGATGGATGGGGAAGACGCACCGATGGGGTAGTTGTTGCTGAAGCGGAAAC
>JAABUZ0100000510.1_pt1 | contig 94060 bp, 94 predicted proteins | sample 5562091 | NCBI WGS metagenome assembly JAABUZ01 (sample SAMN12813069, study PRJNA571459) | rock metagenome | isolation source: Antarctica rocks | place: Antarctica: Victoria Land, Linnaeus Terrace sud | collected 2015-12-21
ACGGGCGATTACGGCCTTCGTCGTCGAACACAACAAACACGCGAAGCCGTTCCTCTGGACAAAGTCGGCGACGGCGATCCTGCGCAAGATCAAGAAGTGCCATACTACTTATGGGTCAGCACACTAGTCGGTACGCGCGGATGTCAGCACTCCAACAGCACGTGATGACATCCCGAATGCGGTGGCGAGGACGACCGACATCTCGATGTCCGGCATCATGCGGGACATTTCTCAGTGAAACAGGACGCTGATGATTTCCATCCCATGCTTCTTGCCGCAATCGCTCCGACTCCGCCGACTGTTCAAAGGCGTATTTCTCTGCAACGGCCCAGGCGGCAACATACGGACGTCGATGAGGACGAAAACGCTCTAGAAAATGCAGCCCTCGCGAGTTAGGTGTTCAGCGACCCGACGAAGCCAAAGCTGTGAAGGTTCGCGGAAATCGTTGGCAAGAAGTACTCTTCGTCACCAAACTCGTCGAAAAACCGATCGACCAGGGAGTGAATCGCCATAGATTCCTCGTGCTCCGCACATACAGAGCACGGGTGCTCCGTCGTCCATGCGCTTGGCCTAGCCAGTGCGCCGTGCCGCGGTGGCGATGCCGCGATACAGGACCCACGCCATCGCCGCGAAAGCGATCGCGCCGATGAATTCTGAGGGCACGTTGAACGCATCGGGCAGCACGCCCAGCGGTTCGCCCTTGCCCGTCGCGACGATGAGACCCGCAAGCGCGACGCCGAAGAGGCTCTCACCGACGATCAAACCGGATGCAAGCAAGACGCCAAGGCGCTTGCGTAACTCCACATTCGGCTGACGATCCGCGCTGCGATTGTACGCGCGTCCGATGAAGGCGCCGGCGACGACGAGCAGTGTGGTCGAGGCCGGCAGATAGATGCCCAGACCCACCGCGAGCGGCGGAAAGCGGTGCGGCCCGCGGCGACGCAGCGCTTCGTCGATCCCGACCACGGCGAGGCCGAGCAGCGCGCCAATGCCGATCAGATTCCAATCGAGACTGCCGCCGATCACGCCCTTGGCCAGCGTCGAGATCAGCGTCGCTTGCGGCGCCGGGAGCGCTTTGGTTCCGGCCACGCCGGTCGCGCCGGCACCGAAGCCGTACGCGTGGTTGAGCAGGTCGAGCACCGGCGGGATGACGAGCGCACCAAAGATCACGCCGACGATCAAGCCGACCTGCTGCTTCCATGGCGTCGCATCCACCAGCTGACCGGTCTTGAGATCTTGAAGATTGTCGTTTGCAATGGTCGCCACGCACAGCACCACGGCCGTTACGAGCAGCGCGTATGCGATGAGCGCTTGCGCGGCGCGCGGGTCGGCGGGATGCGCGACGGCCACGAGCAACAGCGACGCGCCGAGAATCGTCAGAATCGCAAGTCCGGAGACGGGGCTATTCGACGAGCCGATCAGACCGGCCATGTAGCCGCACACGGCCGCCACGACTAAGCCAATCAGCACGATGTACACGATCGCGCCGATCACCAGCGGAATCGCGTTTGCGGCGAGAACGGTGCCGGAGAGAAACGCGCCGAGCAGCACGACGAGCGGGACCAAGCACGCGATTCCGATCGCCGCGACGATGCCGATCGGCAAATCGCGTTCGGTGATCGGTAGCGACGCGTAACCGCCCTCGGTCCGGCGTCGCGACGCGGCAAGCGACGAAAGGACCCCGTTCACGACGGGCGCGGTGAGCCGCCCGAGCGACCACAGCGCCGCAACGCCGATGACGCCGGCACCGATGAAGCGCACTTGGTGCCCCCACACGCCCGTCGCGACATCGATCGCCGCGCCGGCTTCGGGATGCAATGCGGTCAGCAGCGGCGTCGCGATGCCCCACGCGATCACGAGACCACCGAGGATCGCGACGCCGACCGAGATGCCGACCAGATGACCCACGCCGAGCAGCGCAAACGACAGGCCCGTGCTCAGTCCCGTGGCGACCGCACCTGCGCGGAAATAGGCATCGATCTGGGCTGCAAACAGCTTCGTCGCGGTCAGCGCGGCGAAGCCCGCGGACGCAACCGATCCCCACACGACGGTCGCGAGGCCCAGCGCGTTTTCTGCAAGTGCCGCCGGCGACGGGTCGTTTCGTCCGTCGGTGCGCGAGCCGGCACCGACGCGCAGAATCTCCGCCGCCGCCACGCCTTCGGGATACGGCAGATCGGATTCGGTAACCATTGCGCGGCGCAGCGGCACGCTGTACACCACGCCGAGAATCCCGCCAACGGCACACACCCCGAACGACTCCCAGAACGGGAAGCCCGTCCACCAACCGATCATGACCAGGCCCGGCAGCACGAAGATGATCGAGGAGAGCGTGCCGGCCGCCGAGGCGACCGTCTGCACGATGTTATTTTCCCAGATCGTCGCGTTCTTGAAGGGGCGCAGCACCGCCATCGAGATCACCGCCGCCGGGATCGACGACGCGAACGTCAAGCCGACCTTGAGCCCGAGATAGACGTTGGCCGCCGTGAAAACAAGCGTGATGAGCGCGCCGATGATCAGGCCGCGCAGCGTCAGTTCGACGCGTGATGCTCCGGCCGGCCCCGCGGCCGGCAACGTGGATGAGCGCAAGGGCGGATTACTCCCGGGGAAGTGAGCGCGGCCAGGGGAACAGCGGCGATGCCGTCGCCTGCGCCCGCTCGGCAAAATGCCTGAACGCGCGTAGGGTGCCGTGCCGTTCCGTGCGTGCATCGTCACGACGGCGCTCTCCTCCCGCCGTGCGACCGAGGGCCGCCGACGCGCGCGTCCACGGCCACGTCCTGCGCGGTCGCTCGCCGGCCGCCGGCGCGCCGCGCGCGCATCTGCCGCCGCTCCATCGCGCCGGCGGCGATGATCGGGCTCGACACGAACGTGATCGTGCGGTACCTCGTGCAAGACGATCCAATTCAGTCCCGCCGAGCCACAAGACTCATCGGACACGATTTGAGCGAACGAATCCCGGTTTTATCAGCCTCATAGCGATGACTGAAACCGCTTGGATTTTCGAACGAGCGTACGACCTTCGCTCGTTGCAAATCGCCGCTGCGCTCGAGTCGATGCTCGCGGCGAACGTTCTTAACGTGCAGTGCGAACAAGTGGTCTTTACCACGACGGTCGAGGTCAAAGCCGGCCGCGGCTCTTTTGCCGACGCGCTGATCGCAGCACTCGGCGTTGAAGCGGGCTGCAAACATACCGTGACAGTTGATAGAAAAGCCGCGCGACTTTCGGGCTTCGTTCTCGCATGACGTCAGCGGCCATCGTTACGTACCATTACCTCACGATGGTCACGTGCTATACGTTTCGTTGATCGCGACTAAAAGCCCAAGCAATCGACGAAACGTAAGGGAGATCGTCGCAGTCGAGCACTCTGATAAGTAGTCTCGCGGAGTTATGGCCGCGTGGCCGGGAAGGTTCGATCTCATGCACGATCCATATCAACTGCTGCTGAAATTGCTGTTCGAATCGGTAAGAGTACACATGCGGTAGATTGTGCAATGTGGAGAGCCATGTACAAATCGCAAACCAATATGCTCACAATGACGTCGGCGTGGGAAGTCGCAGCTGACGCACCAGTTCAATTTGACCTCTGTTCGCCGCGCTCGGGCGTTATGCATCATCGCGAAGCGGAAAGCGAACGTCGAGCTGCGGAAAAATCCGGAAGTCGCCATCGTTCGTGTAGAACGTAGCGCCGTGTTCCATTGTCAGGGCCGCAAGATGAACATCCGTTATGCGCGGCCCGGAGACGGCCGAATCGATAAGCGCACGGAAGAAGATCGGCCAATGCCGTGGGCCGGGTTCGAGAATCGAAATGTTTTCCCGACGAAGCCACCGGTCGACGATTGCCGTCGATCGCTTTGCGGTAAGCGCTGTTTCCGAAAGCCGTCGATCAGTCGAGATGCGGATGAAGGCGAGAATCGAAACCAACGGCAACCCAATCATCGGCGACGATGAAAATGTCGACTCCAGCCACCTTCGAGCGCGTTCGTGTTCCACGGCGCCGGTATTATACGCATAGAGCAGCAGATTCGCATCGACCACAATCATCGCAATCGCCGCGGCGTATCGAGAAGGTCGAAAATCTCCTCGGCTTTATCGTAGTTATAAGCAGCTTTGAGCTCGATGAGATGCTCTTGATCGACCGTAAAGGGCGAAAGTTGCTTCACCTTGCTTGCGACCGCGAGCCCCGTCCGCAGCGCCTCGTTCACGACTTCCTTAAACGGCCGGCCGCTTTTGCGTGCCTGCAGTTGCAGCTTCGCCGCTACATCATCATCGAGCGTAATCGTGGTTCGCATAACATCATGATGCTATCTTAGATGCATATTGATGTCAACGCAAAGTGAACGGAGCTCGCACCGACGGCTCGCATCAAGCTGCGCACGGTCGCGAACTCGGCGTTGCGCAATCGCACAGAGTGCGATGAAACTACGGGGTCAATGCACGTATGCGCTTCGGGCGTATTGTTCGACCGAGCGTTGCGTCGTGAAATAGGATGCGTTGAGCGCGATCGCGCCGCGCATCACGCGCGTGTAGCCATCGGGATCGCCGTAGAACAACGGCATGACGACGTTCCCTAATTTCGCGTAGAGGTGGGCCGCGTCGGCGTGATTCGCTTCGTCATCGTACAGCGCCGGATCGCTCTCGATGTGCCAGCCGGTATGGCCTTCGACGCAGCCTTCGACCCACCAGCCGTCGAGGGTCGATAAACTCGGCACGCCGTTGAGCGCCGCTTTCATGCCGCTGGTTCCCGAGGCTTCCAGCGGCGGACGAGGCGTATTGAGCCACAGATCGACGCCCGCGACGAGTCGTTTCGCAAGCCCTATTTCATAGTTTTCGAGATACACGACGCGGAGATGGTCGCCGAGCCGTTCGGCCGCATCGAAGATCCGTCGGATGACGGCCTTGCCGTCCTCATCCTGGGGATGCGCCTTCCCGGCGAACACGAACTGCAGAGGTCCGGCCGACGCCGCGAGCGCTCGCAACGCTTCGAGGTCCCAAAACGCGAGATACCCGCGCTTGTACTCCGCCGCGCGGCGCGCGAAACCGATCGTAAAACGCGACGTGTCGAGGGCGATGCCCGTGCGGCTATCGATCTCGACGAAGAGATCATCTTTGCCCGCGCGATGCGCAGCGGCGATCTCATCGAGCGGAATTCCGACGGCGTGACGGAGATATCCGTTATCGCGGCGCCACAGCGGCACGTGGCGATCGAAGAGCTCGGCGAACGGCGGCGACGTCCAACGACCCGCATGTACGCCATTGGTAATAGCGTGCACCGTATCGCCGGGAAACATCGCGCGCGAGATTTCGCCGTGGCGCATCGCGACGCCGTTCACGTAGCGCGAGCCGCGTAAGGCGAGCTGCGTCATATTGACACTGCCGTTCGGCATTCCGCCGAGACGTTTGACGAACTGCATGCGCTCGGCGCCGAGGACCGACGCCGTCAACTCGGGGTCGAAACGATCGTGTCCGGCCGGTACCGGCGTATGCGTCGTGAAGATAAACCGGCTGCGCACGCTCTCGATGTCGTCGGTCGTCATCACGCTGCGGCCCGCGGCGGCAAGACGGGCCTCCATCACGGCCGGCACGAGAAACGCCGAATGCCCCTCGTTCATGTGTAGATTGGTGATTCCGCCACTGAGGCCGAGGGCTTCCAGGAGTGCGTAGCCGCCGTATCCGAGAACGGCTTCTTGCGCGATTCGATACCGCTGATCGCCGCCGTACAACCGCGCGGTGAGCGCGCGGTCGGGAGCATCGTTGGATTCCAGATCGGTATCGAGCAAATACACCGGCACGATGCCACCGCTCGCGCCGACGACGTCGTAGCGCCAAGCTGCGACGGTCACCGCTCGACCTTCAATCGCGACCGTAACGGTCCGCTCGATGCGATGCAGGCGCGCGCGCGGATCCCATGGCTGCGCGCTCTCCGTCTGCCGGCCGGCGGCATCGAGATGTTGCGAGAAGTAGCCGTCCCGATAGACCAGCGTCACGGCGACGAGCGGCAGCCGCAAATCCGCCGACGAACGCAGCATGTCGCCCGCCAGTACGCCGAGCCCGCCACTGTAAGTCGGCAGCGCCGCATCAAGCGCGATCTCCATGGAAAAATATGCGATATGCGGCGAGCCGCTTGCGGCAGAAGCGAGCGTGAGGGGATCGTCGGGCCCGCTGCGATCTCCCGCTTGACGTGTTACGAACATTCTCTTTCTTCTAACGTGACTGGCGGTATTTCGTCCCGGATCTCGAGGGCGTCGGCTTTGTACCTACGCCGCGGCACGTCGTGGAAAGCCCGCCCTCGCCGCCATCACCCGTACGGTCGTCGTGTTGGCTCGTCGTCTTTACTCGATTTCAGATAAGAGAAATTTCACGCCGGCCGAGCCCAGTTGTTGCGCGTCGGCAAGGGTCGCTTTCCCTTCGGGCGATGCGATGGCGTCGCACGCCGTCTTGTAATCGGGGAAGTAGAGTTCCGCGAGACGATAGGCCGGCGTCGGCGAGCCGTCTTCTTTGGGAAGAACTTTCGCGAGCTCGGCCCGCTGGACGTGCGGAATCTTGCCCGCAAGGGGAACGTGGATTTCTTTATAGTGTTTCTCAAATGCGGCTGGATCGGACGGATTGTCGTAAACGACGCTCAACTTAACGCTCATGCGCGTACCGTTTCCCGCCGGGGACCATGCGAATCAGGGTTGCGATATTTTGGGGCTTCTCAGGCGAACCATACGTAGCGACGCGGGTGGATGCGCTTGGTTCGCCGGCGGAACTCGAACGTGAAGTCAGGCCACAACGTCGTATTGTGGCCGTTGCGGTCGAGATACCAGCTCTTACAGCCCGTCTGCCAAATGGTACCGGCGAGCTTACGCGCGAGCTTCGCGTTGAAGGCGGCTTGCACGCCCGGGCGGACGTCGAACGCCCGCGCTCGCCGTCGCCGTAACGTCCGCAGCGCCGCGAGCACGTAATTGATCTGAGACTCGATCATGTAGATCATCGAGTTGTGACCCAGCCCCGTATTCGGGCCGATCAGCAGAAAAAAATTTGGGAAACCCGCGACGCTCGTGCCGAGGTACGCCGACATGCCGTCGCGCCAGGCCTGCTCGAGTGTGCGGCCCCCGCTTCCGACGATGCGCACCGGCGCGATACCGTCTTGTGCGCGGAAGCCCGTCGCATAGACGATCGCATCGACGAGATGGCGTACGCCGTCGCGCGTAACGATCGCACTCGTCTCGATGCGTTCGATCGCTTGCGTCACGACGTCGACGTTTTCGCGCGCGAGCGCCGGGTAGTAGTCGTTCGAAATCAGCACGCGTTTGCAGCCCATGCGATAATGCGGCGCGACGCGGGCCCGCAACGCCGGATCGACGATCGCTTTGGCCACGTGCGCGCGAGCGAGCCCCTCGGCGTATTTCAAGATGTCGGGTGCGCGCGTAAATGCGAGCGCACGGATTTCGAGCAGCCAATAGAGCGCCGCGCGCGACGCCGCCGCGTAACCCGGCACCGACCGTAACAGTCGCCGTTTGCGCGACCCGATGGGACCGTCGAATTTTGGCAAGACCCACGGCGGCGTCCGTTGGAACAGCGTAAGGCGCTCGACGAATTTTGCGATCTCCGGCACGAATTGGACGGCGCTCGCGCCCGTGCCGATGACGGCGACCCGCTTACCCGTAAAATCGACCGCGTGGTCCCATCGCGACGCATGGAAGCTCGGACCGGCAAAGCCGGCGCTGCCGGGCAGATCGGGAAAGGCGGGATTGCTCAGAGCGCCCATACCCGAGATCAGAACGGGCGCGACGAACGTTTCGCCCGTGCGCGTCGTTACGCTCCAGCTCGCCGCACGCTCGTCGTAGCGCGCTTCGGTAACTTCGCTATGGAACCGAATGTGCCGATGGAGATCGTTCTTACGCGCGCTCTCGCGAAGGTACGCGTGAAGCTCGGGCTGCGTCGGATAGACCCGCGACCACCGCACGTTACGTTCGAACGAGAACGAGTACAGCTCCGAGGGGATGTCGCAGGCGCAACCGGGGTAGACGTTATCGCGCCACGTGCCGCCGAGATCGTGAGCGCGTTCGAGCACGACGAAATCCTCGCGACCCGCGCGTTTGAGCCGGATTGCCATGCCGAGCCCGGCAAACCCGGTACCGACGATGATGATCCCGGCGGGGGTCGCGACAGCGGAGGTCACCTGACGCATTTCGGCCCTTCCTATCGCGTTACATCGCGATAGTATCACTCGGGCAATAGTCAATGATTTCTTGAATATGGTCCAACAGATTCTCGGCCGGGCGGCCAAGACGGCGATTTAAGGACGACGTTTACTATGCGCTTACGCGCGTTCCAGCCGCTATTTCAAAATGCGCACCGACTCCACTCCTGGAGCTACTCGCCCAACGGCCGAGAACGGCTGCGGACATTGCAGGCGAGACCGCGTCTATTGGCAACGCGCAACATTTGGAGGTTTGGGCCAAATGCGGACTGCTCGCTGTCGATCGTCGCGGCACATGCACTCTTTCGCGTAAAAAATTAAACCGTCTATCGTTTGCTGCAGAGCCTGCGCGAAGTCGCTGAACAGAACGAGTCTGGCCTAGCCGCTACGGTGCAAAAACACCTTGGTGAACGCGACGCGGGAGTGACCGATTACAATACCGTGCACGCGTTGATCGCCGGTCCGCACGTCGCGCTTTTAGATACGCCGAGCAGCTTATCAACGCGTTCGTTGGTTCGATGATCGGTCTCGAGCGCGACGTCGTACCGCTCATAGGCAGAGACATCTTTCTTCTCGGTTCGCAAACGGTCGTCGTTGCCTTTATCGTGACCTTCGGCGTTACGAAGGCACTCGCAAAGCTGTACGCCGACCGAACTGCCGATCGAACGGTGCGAAAGCCGTTGCTCGTCGCCGGCTGGCTCGTGGCTGTGCCGATCCCGTTCTTGCTGATGTGGCACCTGCGTGGACATGGATCGTCTTTGCAAACGTTCTTCTCGGTATCAATCTAGGCTTGTGCTGGTCCATGACCGTCGTCATGAAGATCGATCTGGTCGGCCCCAAGCAGCGCGGCCTCGCGATGGGGCTCACGAATTCGCTGCTTATCTCGCCGTTGCAGCTACAGCTACAGCGTACGCGCGCGGAAGCATCACGCAAGCGTACGGCCTTCGGCCCGGGCCGTTCGTGCTCGGGATCGTGACGTCGTCATCATCTTCACGGCATTCCCAGGCCGGCAGAGAGCGAACGTCGAGCCGGGCGGAAGCCATGGTAGGATTCATTCGTGCGCTTCGTATAAGCCCATGCGAGCAATGACTTCGCTCGATGATGTTTCGCCCGTAAGACGGTAAGTTGCACCCGTTGCATGCCTCATGAAGCACGAATCTTCGTTAAAACCGGTTTGATTTATCTGACGCTTACGTTTGCACTTGGCGGCGTGTTGCTGATCCTCGAAGCGTTGGGGCGCCCTGCGCCGGAGGCCTTTGCCCTCCAGCACGCGCATTTCGGCGCAGTCGGTTGGCTCGTCAACATCGTCATCGGATCGCGCTATGGATACTGCCGCTCAATCGAGAGCGTTTTCCCGCAACCGGAGGCAGATTTCCAACTCGTCTCGTGTACGCGTGCTTCAGCCTGCTCAACGGGGGCCTCGCGCTATGACTGATCGCCGAGCCTTGGTATCAACTCGGTGGCAAGGCGCCGATCGCGGCAGCGCTCTTGATGCTTTCCGCGATCGCTCAACCCGCGGCGAAGCGGCGGCGCTCAGCGGGTTTTTCGGTTGGAGCGCGATGATCGTGAACGTCGGGATCGCGACTCGTCGGGCGAGGCCGCAGGACGGCGCCCCAGACGCGCCGCTGACCGTATCTCTTCTTCGCAGCGTCGGGTAACGCCGGAGTAAAAGGGACGATGACGAGCAAAACCGCCAGCGTTACGCCAGTGTCTTTAACGGTGGGCAACGCTTCCGAGTCGGAAGACGCCGCAATCTTCAGCGCGTTCACCATCTCCGCGACCATCTGGCTTTTGATTACGACCTCCGTCGGCTTGCTGTTGAGCTTCAAGTTCACGTATCCGGACCTTGCGACGAATCCGTGCCTCTCGTTCGGACGATTGCGAGCGATTCACACGAACGGCACGTTCTACGGCTGGGCGTCGGTCGCGCTGACCGGCATCGCGCTCTACGTCGCTGCGCGATCGTCCGGCGTCCGACTCCAACAAAGACGCCTCGCTTGGGCGGCGTTGTGGTCGTACAATATTGCCGCGGCGCTCGGAACCGCCACGCTCGACCTCGGTATCAGCAACGGCAGTCAGGAGTATCGCGAGTGGGTGTGGTGGGTCGCTGCCTTCTTCGTCCTAGCGGTCGTTCTCAGCGGCGTCGTCGTCGTCGCGACGGTGATGGCGCGCGCCGAGCGAGAGATCTACATCGCGAACTGGTACACGATCGGCGCCTTCATTTTCACGACAACGCAGTCGGTATGTGGTTCACATTTCTGGCACTGGGGGTCACCTACTATGCGTTACCTAAACTCCTAAACCGGCCGATTTACTCCTACGCGCTCGGCGTTCTCGGCTTCTGGACGAACCTGGTGTTTTATCCCGTCATCGGGGCGCACCATTTCGAATTTACCCCGCTACCGTGGTGGTTTCAGACGCTTGCGATCGTTTTTAGCGTGGGAATGCTCGTGCCGGTTTGGGCCGGTACGGGCAATTTTTGGCTGACGATGCGCGGAGGCTGGGCGACAGTCCGACGTTCCTACGCCCTCCCGTTCTTTTTCGTCGGCATCCTGTATTATTTCGTTGGCTCGACGCAAGGCACGATTGAGGCGTTTCGCAATCTGCAAGCGATCTGGCACCTGACCAACTTCACGGTCGGGCACTCGCATCTAACGATGTATGGTTTCATCACGTTCATCGCGTGGGGTGGCATTTACGGACTGTTGCCGATGGCGACGGGAAAGCGCCCTTCACTACTCTTCGTCGGCCTGCACTTCTGGTTGGCGACGCTGGGCGTGACGATCTACGTCATCGTGCTTTCGATCGCCGGCACGGTGCAGGGCATTACGTGGGCGAACGGCGATCCGTTCATCGCTTCGGTGGAAGCGGCGCAACCGTATTGGAGCGGACGTGCCATCTCCGGTACGATGATGCTGCTTGCCCACGTCATCTTCGCGTTCAACGTGTGGCAAATGACCCTCGCGCGCTCCGCACCCGACGGTTCGCGCGGATGAAACGTCGGGGCATGGATAACGTGCGCGTCCTGGTCGCGAGCGCCGCGGGAATTTACGGTATTCTCGCGATCGTGATGGGTGTTATCCCGGGCATGGTGTTGTCGCAAACGCCGCCGGGACCGGGCGTCGTTCCGCTCGATGCGACCGCGGCGCGCGGGCGCGACGTTTACGTCGGCGAAGGCTGTTCGTATTGTCACACCCAGCAGGTGCGGCCGCTCGCGCAAGACCGCGTGTGGGGCCGGCCGTCCGCGGGGGGCGACTTCGCGTACTCGACACCACAACTGCTCGGCTCCGAACGTACCGGGCCTGATTTGAGCAACATCGGCGCACGTCAACCGAGCGACGTGTGGCATTCGATTCATCTGTACCAACCTCGCGCGCTCGTGCACGCGTCGATCATGCCAGCCTATCCGTGGCTCTTCGTCGCGAAAGACAAAGCGAGCCCCGGCGACGTCGTCGTCGCCGTGCCGCCGGAGTATGCCCCACGCGGTAAAGCGATCGTCGCAACACCGCAGGAGCGAGATCTCGTAGCGTACCTGAAGTCGCTCAAGCAGCCGCCGCTGCCGTCGCCAGCGCCATGAACGGAATGCAGATGGGGCCGCCGTCGGGCGGCGATCTGATGGGAACCCTCGTCGTCGTAGCCGGCGCGCTCGCAACGCTGTACGCGTTCGTTCTCGCGTTCCGTGCGACGTTGTGGCCGGGCGAGACGGCCTGCGACCACCCCAAACATCTTATCCTTCGGGACGATCGCTGATGGATACGCCCCACGGTCATTTCGGAGTCGAGGACGGGGTGTCGCTGGGCGTCTATCTCGACGGCGCGGCGGAGCCCTTTGCGACGTATCGGCCGCCGGCGACGATGGAACTCGATACGACGGCGCTCGAAGACGGCCCGCACGTTTTACATATCCGGGCGCGCGATACGCTCGGGAATTTCGGTGTGCGAACGATTCCGTTCGTGGTGCGAAATGGACCTGGAATTACGGTCACCGGCTTACGAGCGAACGAACGCGTCAGCGGCCGTGTCGAACTCAATCTCAATGCGTTTAGTGCGAGCGAGCCATTCGATCCGGTGCGCGCGGAATCCAGTGGGCCGATCCCCGTGTGGACGTGGGTCATGTCGGTCCTCATCGCCGCCTGGGCCGGCTGGTACGGCTTGACGGAATTCCAGCAGCCCGCTGCATTCTCTGCGAGCGGCGCCGGCACTGGCGCCGTTGCGGCGGCGAACGCGCCGATGAGCCACAACGCCCCGCCGGCTTACAGCGGACATGGCGTTGCGGCCGGGTTCGACTACGCCGCAACGGGGCCACGACTCTACGCCACAAATTGTTCCGCATGCCACGGTCCCGCAGGTGCGGGCGTCGTCGGCGCTTTTCCCGCGTTGGTTCGTGATGCTGTCGTGATCGCCAACGATCCGGCAACGCAGATCCGCGTCATCTTGCATGGCCTTCACGGTAAAGCGATTGCCGGAAAAGCCTATTCGAGTCAAATGCCGTCTTTCGCCCAGCTCGGCGATAACGACATCGCCGCAATTATCGACCACGAACGCACGTCGTGGGGGAATAGCGCGCCGATCATCAATCCGGACGACGTCAAACGCGCCCGTTAGTCGGAGGACACGATGGCCCTCCATTTCGATCCCAACCGGTTCTCTCGCGCGTTCTTCCGCGTAGCGCCGGACCGCTCGTCTACGCCGACGCCCGAATCTCCATACGATTTTGGAACAGCAGGGCCGAACGGATTTTGGATACAGCGAATCCGAAGCGGTGGGACGATCGCTCGATATCATCGTCCCGGAGAATCTGCGAACTCGCCATGGAGCGGTTATGCAGAAACGATGCGGACGGGAAAAAGCCGCTACGCCGCGGGCGACCTTCTCTCCGTTCCGGCTCTGCGCAAGGACGGAGCGCCTATTTCCATCGCGTTTACGATCGTACCATTTCACGATGACCACGGCAGCATGATCGAAATAGCAGCACTGATGCGCGACGTCACGGTGCGCTTCGAAGAGATTAAAAGCATTGCGTCGCCAACTCGCGGCGAGCGCCGCTGCTCCGTCGGAGGCCGTGCCGAAAACGGAAATACGCTAGCGCGCGTGTTGCGATTGCCGTGGGCATGACGAATTATAGATCGTCTTCGAAAGTCGAACGCAGACCGGCATCACAACCGGCGCGGTGACCGTCGTTCCGGCTTACGATGGCGCCGCAGCATGGACACATCAGGTGCAGCCAGCACACCGGATCTCCTCCGAACCCATAATTGTCGTCGTCAGTCGATGCGTCATCGCCGTGCACGTAGCGCCTGCGGTTCCCGACTTCGACCGCCGATATCGACGGGCGGCTCATATGCGCAAAGTGCGGGCGCAAGCTGTCGTGACGCGAAGCACTAGCCATGACACGGCCACTGCACGTATTCTTCGTCGTCGCTTTGCTCGGAAGCATGCTTTCCGTTGCCGCACGAGCGGAGCCGCCGCGGGGATATCTCACACCGGTGCCGGATCCCGGTAAGCGGTCCGCCTCGCCGGCCGCGAGCGCGTCACCGACCGCGGGCCCGGCGGTCTCGAGCGCGCCCGCGCCAAGCGCTTCTGTCCTAAGCTCGCCCGGCTCGAGCGAATCGGCCTCGCCCGCGACGGCCAGCCCCGCGACGACGAGCCCTGCGACCGCGAGCCCGGCACCGTCACCTGTCGCGATGCCGCCCCTGCCGCCGCCCACGGGATTACCCAACGGTTTTCCCGGGGTACCGAGCGCGGCTGCACTAGAGGCGGCATCGAAAGTCGGGCCGGCGTGGAGCGCATTCTCGCTCGTCGCAAATAGCTTTACCGACGTTGTCGAAAAAGTGCTCAGCCACGAGCTACGCGGCAAGGTCGTGGCCGATGCGACGTATCGGATCGTGTACCGCAAACCCGCGTCGGCGCGCTGCGAGACACTTGCAGGCGTCGCCAAAGGCCGCATCGTGGTGTGGCGCGGAGGCGAGCGCATCAAAGCGCGCGCGAACCCCAAGCCTGGCGGCGCGGTGGCCACACTCAACCGCAGCGATCCGCGCGCGACCGATACGCTCGGATACGGTTGCGGGCAGAATACACCCGACGCGATCGCGACGTATTGGGCTTCGCACGGCTCGCTCACGGAAACGTCCGGTCCGCACTTTGGCAACGTCGGCACCGACCTCATCACGTGGACGCCCGAAGCGACGTTTCCGATTCCGATCGACCGAGAAGAGCTGATCCTCTCCAAGGCGACGCATCTTCCGATCGAAACGAAAGCGTACAAAGCGGGCAAACTGGTCGAAGATTCGAAGTTCGTCAGTATCAAACTGGATGCGAACGTGCCCAACTCGGCTTTCGACATCCGGCATGCATTTCCATAAACGCCCTTAGGGTCCGATCACGACGCGCACGAAGTCCTTGGGACGGATGACGGCCGCAAAGGCGTCGCGCACTTGCGCCGCCGTCGTGGCGACGATCGCGCGTGCGTCGCTGCGGCTTTGATCGAGCGGATATCCTTGAACCGCGTTGCTGAGTAGGGTCTGCGCGATTGCCGAAATCGAGGCGCTAGCAACTGAGGTTCGTCGCACGATCGCCGCTTTCGCGAGCGAAAGTTCGAAGTCGCCCACGGGCTCGGTTTGCACGCGCTCGATCTCTTTGCGGACCAGCGCTTCGATGCGGTCGCGATCGTTCACCGCCGAGGCGAAATCGACGGAGAAGCGAGCGCGCGTCTTCTCAGCCGATAGCTGCGAATCGATGCTGTAGACCAACCCGGCATTTTGCCGGATGTCGCGGAAGAGCCGGCTCTGCTCCGCGCCGAGCGACCCGCCGCCCAAAATCGCATTGCCGAGTTGGAGCGCCGGATACTGCGGCGCGCCGCGATCGAGCGCGAGCATTTCTTGTAGCGAGACGCTATCTTGCCCGAGCGCCGGAACCGTCACGCGAACGTCGCCGGGACCGTTGGGGACCACGGCGGACAGCTCGAGCGCCGGTGCGTCGCCCGTCGCTCGCCACTCGCCGAAAGCGCGCCCGATAGCGCCGCGCGCCGCGTCGGCCGTGACGTTGCCGACAACGACGATCGTCGCGAGGTCTGGTCGAAACGTCCGGCCGTAGTACGCGCGCACGTCGTCGAGCGAGAGCGCTTCGATCGTCGCCGGCGACGCTTCGCGTAACGCCGGATCGCCCGCGGGCAGCAGTTTGCGCGCCGCTTGTCGCTGCGCGTACGTACCGGTGCCGTTGAGGGCCGTCTTGAGCTGATCGAGCGCGCGCCGTCGTGCCGCTTCGAAGGTCGCACGATCGAAGCGCGGCGTCAATTCGTTTTCCGCAAGCAATTCGACGGCGCGCACGAACGATTTGGACGTCGTTTGCAAGCCGAACGTCTGACCGGCACCGACCGACGTATCGATATCGTCTTGCGCGCGAACGAAGGCCGCGCGGTCCCGGGCGCGGGTTCCGAACGGAAACATCGCATCGAGGACGCTCGCGACGCCCTCTTTGCCGGCCGGTTCTTGGAGCGGGGCGCTCGAGCGAATCGCGCCGAATGCGACGACGCTATCGGAGATCGTCGCCGGCCGTACGATCAGCGTTAGCCCGTTGGGGAGCTTGGTCCGTGTCGGTGCTGGTTCGGCAGCCGGGATTTCGATTTGGGTGACGAGCGGGCTCGCCCACGCCGGTAGGACCGTCGCCGGCGCTTGCGCGGGAAGCGGTTTTTCCGGCCCGGTTTGCGGCGGGCTCGGCGGCGCGTCCTGCGAGGCGCCCGCCGATGGCGTGAGCGCCCCGACGATCGCACGCCCGGGCTCCAGATACGTCTTCGCGACGCGATCGACGTCGGCGAGCGTTACGCTCGCGAGCAGTTCTTGTTCACGCGCGATCGACGGTTCGTTATCGAGGGCGATCGTCGTGGCCCAATCGGATGCGAGCGCCGAAATGGAATTGCGGCTGAGCTCTTGGCCCGCGATCGCTTGGCGTTTGGTCGTCTCGAAGAGATCGCGTGAAATACCGCTGCGTGCGACGTCGCGCAGGATCGTTTCTAGCCGCCGCGTCATCGCGCTCGGGTCGCCGCCCGGTCCGAGGGCAGCCGTCGCCATGCCGAGCTGGCCTTCGGCGAAATATGGCAGCGAGAGCCACTGCGCGTCGAGCGCATCGCCGTTGTCGACCAGCGCACGGAAGGGCCCGCGCGCTGCTCCGAGCGCCTGCTGGAGCATGAACGACGGCAAAAAGTCTTTGCTGTCGACCCCGGGCAGCCGGTAGCCGACGGCGGCGAGCGGATACGTGAGCGTTGTCGGACGGCGAATCGTCTTGCGCGTAAGCGGCTCGAAATGCGCGACCGCGTGCGCGGAGATCGTGTGCTTGGGAATCGAGCCGAAGAAGCTTTGGACGCTCGCTAAAACGCGCGCTTGGTCGACGTCGCCCGCGATCACCAGGACGGCGTTATTGGGCGCGTACCACCGATCGTGGAACGCTTTGAGCTGCGGCCCGCTGAGTCGCTCGAACGCGGCCCGCGTACCGACACCGGGACGCGCGTACGGCGTGCCGGCGAATGCGAAGGCTTGTGCGTCGCGAAAGAAATCGCCGCCGGGCGACGATTCGTCGTGCGCGATCTCTTGTTCGATCGCACCCCGCTCGTTCTCCCATTGCGACTGCGCGTCCAGCACGCCGCGCATGCGATCGCTTTCGATGTGCAGGATCGCGTCGAGATCGCTAGCGGGAACGGTGAACTCGTACTGCGTTAGCGTATCGCTCGTCGTCGCGTTGAAGTCGCCGCCCAGTGCCGTCGCGATCGTGCCGAGTTCGCTCGTCGAAAGGTTCGCCGTGCCGCGAAACATCATGTGTTCTTGCGCGTGCGCCATGCCCGGAACGTCCGGCGGATCGTCGCGCGACCCGACGAGATACGTGAGATCGGTCGAGACGACGGGTGCGAGCGTGTTGCGCACGATGACGACGCGCAAGCCGTTAGGCAAGGTCGCTTTGAGCACGTCGCTCGTCGCGGCAAGTGGTGCTGCGCCGGTAACCGGCACGGCTGCGAGCAGAGCGGCGATGAAGAACGCGAGGGAGCGGACGAACGTGGAGAGCATCCCGCGCTATCGTTCGCCGGGATCGAAATGCCCTATCGCGCCGGTCGCAGAAATCGATCAAAGCGTGCTTATTTCCGACGATGCAGGATGAAACCGTTGCCTTCCGTGTCCATCCCGAAGGCCATCTGACAGACCGGCGTATCCTCGATTCCGCCGTGGAAGCTGACGCCACGTGCCGTGCTCGCCGCCACCGCGGCCGCGACGTCCGCAACCGCAAACATGACGCCGCCGGATACCGGAAATTCGCCTTGATCCTCTGGCGGCTTATAGAGCCCGAAGGTTTCGCCATCGGCAAAAACCCACTCGCAGGTCATGTCGGAAAACGTCGTCGTCGGGCTCGCACCCAAGAGTTCGCTATAGAACCTCGTGGCACGGTCTAAGTCCCGAACCGTGTAATACGTAGCGTCGATTCCGGTAACGAGGATCGTCGTTGCAGCCATTGCTTTAAATCCCTCAAAGTTGCAGAATGAACGCTTGCATTGAGCTGGTCCCTCCGCCTTGGCAATTTTAGGATACTTCAGTGAACGCAGTTGTTGGACGATACCGTTAATCCCCGCCCGTGGCCGGTTGCCTCACCCGCTAGGAGCTTTCTTGCATTTTTTCGAACGGTTGCGTGCCCTTGTGTCGCGCAGCTTTTCGCCATTGTCCGAAGCTTCCGAAAAACGATCCTCCTGGCGCGCGGCCTAGCGTCCAATAGGCCGCGAAGTTGAAGGTAGGAAATAGAAGTTCGCAGTCACGAGAAGGACACGATGCCCAAGACCGACTTCACGTCCGTGGACGAGTACATTGCCTCGCAACCGGACGCAGTGCGGGACGTACTCGAGCGTGTGCGCAGCACCATCCGCAAGGCCCTGCCGCGAGCCGAGGAAGTGATTTCATACAATATCCCGGCGTACAAACTGGGCGGTGTCGGCGTTCTATACTTCGGCGGGTGGAAGCGGCACTACTCGCTCAACCTCGCCACCGAGCGCGTCGTCGCGGCGTTCAAGGTCGAGCTCGCACCGTATGAGGTCAGCAAGGGTACCATTCGCTTCCCGCTTTCCAAACCTGTCCCGGTGAAGCTGATCGAACGCATCGTAAAATTCCGAGCCAATGAAGTCGTTGAGCTCGAGAAGCTAAACGCGATGAACGCGGCAGCAAAGTAAACCGGTGGAGCTGGCCGTAAACGGCTAATCGAGGGACTGGGAACGGACGCAGATACGCAGCGCGCCCTGCGCCGGTTACCGGCTCTTCCACCACGGCATTCGGTCTTGCAGCCGGCCGGGCTCGTTGTACGCTCGAGTCGTCGTCAGCCGGGTACGTTACGGACATGCAATCAAGTGGCGTTTCTAAAGACCTCGAGGTTGTCGGCTCGTTCGACGCCTGGCCCTCCGGCATCGCCGTGTCGCGCAGCGGCCGGATGTTCGTCAGCCTCCCGCGCGTCGCGCAACCAGTCAGCACCGCGACGCTCGTCGAACTGCGCGACGGCAAGCCGCTGCCGTTTCCCGACGAGCTGGTCAACGATCCGACTGCGGCCGATGCGACGCATCGCTTCACGTCGATTCACGGCATTCGCATGGCTCCGGGCAATCGTCTTTTCGCACTCGATACCGGTGCGACGTCATTTGACGGCTGCGATCCCGCCGCAGCGGCACTCTATTGTATCGACCTCGATCATAACGCGATCGTGCGGCGCTACAGCTTCGCCGAGGGCGTCGTCCAAAAGACGAGTTATCTCAACGACCTCGTCGTCGAGTACGCTCGTGGAACGGCGGGCACGGCCTATATCACGGATTCCGGCTCGCACGGTCCCAACGCGATCGTCGTCCTCGATCTTGATTCCGGCCGGTCGCTGCGGCGCTTGAGCGGCCACCTCTCGGTGCGCGGCAAGTCGGGAAACGACGGCTTTGCGATTCGCGTCCACGGTGAAACGCTCGCGATGTTGGGCGCCGTCGGTGCTGACGGCATCGCGCTCTCACCCGACGGCAAGACGCTCTGGTGGACGCCACTCTCGTCGTACGATTTCCACTGCATCGCGACGGGCGTGCTGGCCGATTTTACGAAACCCGACGTCGAAGCGGTCCGCGCGGTGCAGACGTTACCCGAGCGCGAGTTCGCCTCGGACGGCCTCGATTGTGACCGCGAAGGCCGCGTGTATTTCACCGATATCACCAACGGCGCGATTCAGCGCTACATCCCCGCCCAGCAGCGTTTCGAGCGCATCGCCCACGACGCACGCCTCGTCTGGCCCGATGCCGTGAGTCTCGGGCCCGATCGCATCCTCTACGTCACCGCGAGCCAACTCAATCGCGCGCCGAGCTTCAACGGCGGCACCGATCTGCGCGAAAAACCGTTCGCGCTCTACCGTATGGCGAACGACGCCGATCCAGCCGGCTACTGAGACGCCATGACACGCACCTCAGATCGTGTACGGTTTCCCACGCGGCTCGATCACTTATCACGTGAATCGGGAAAGCCCGGAACGGGCGATCCCGAGCTTTAGGCTGCCGCTCGCAACGCTATTCCAATATTTCGGAAACATGCAACCGGACGTCGGGAAACCCGAGGAGCGACACCTCGTCGTCGAGCCTTGCGATCGTCGTCTCCTTGTATAAACGACCGCGCGGCTCCCGAAAGACGTGGATGCAGGCGTCGATGAGATATCCACGACCCACGTTTGAGGAATTCCGTGTTCGGCATAGATCGGAACTTTGCGCCGCAGGTCGAAGTTGCGCGAGCTGCCGGCGATTTCGACGAGCCCGAAAACATCGTTACTGCTCGGGTGACGAAGCTTATAAGTCGACGCCGGTACGCGAACGATAGCGAAATCGGGTTCGGGTTCCGAACCTTCGCCAAGGGTGATCGGGAGCCGGCAACGCACGAGCGCGCGTTCACCGATAGAAATTCGTGAGCTTCTGATTGAGAAAACCGACGACCGCCGCATGGGGCGCATTCATCGACACGAGCGTCTCAACGAGTTCGCCGTCGATCAGTTCGATGCGCGCGTCGTACGGAAAACGCCGGCTTCATCCATGCGGCGGTATTCATCGACGGTGAAGCGGTGTCGCGCGTATGAAACATGCCGGAAAGCGACGCTATGCGGGCAAGTCTTTCGGGCGATCGGCGTAAATCAGCGTCGGCTGTTCCTTCTTCTCGATCACTTCTTTGTTGACGACGCACTTTTTCACGCCTTGTAGGCTCGGCAGATCGTACATCACGTCGAGCATGACTTCTTCGAGGATCGAACGCAGCCCGCGCGCACCCGTCTTGCGGCCCTGCGCCTTGGTCGCAATTGCGACCAGCGCCTCCTTCGTAAAGGTCAGATCGACGCCGTCCATACCCATGATCTTCTGAAATTGGCGCACGAGGGCGTTGCGCGGTTCGACGAGGATGCGACGCAGCGCCAGTTCGTCGAGCGCGTCGAGCGTTACGACGATCGGCAAACGACCGATGAACTCGGGTATCAACCCGAAGCGTAACAGATCTTCGGGCATCAACTGCTGTAAGAGCTTGCCGACACGCGCATCGCGCCTAGATTCTGGGACGCTACGGAAACCGAGCGCGTTCGATGCGACGCGCGATTCGATGATCTTTTCCAGACCGTCGAACGCACCGCCGCAAATGAACAGCACGTTGGTCGTATCGATCTGAATAAACTCTTGATGCGGATGTTTGCGGCCGCCTTGCGGCGGCACGTTCGCGGTCGTCCCTTCGAGAATCTTGAGCAGCGCCTGCTGCACGCCTTCACCCGAAACGTCACGTGTGATCGACGGATTCTCGCTCTTGCGCGCGATCTTGTCGATTTCGTCGATATAGACGATGCCCTTTTCGGCACGCTTGACATCGTAGTCGGCGGCCTGGATGAGCTTGAGGAGAATGTTCTCGACGTCTTCGCCGACGTAGCCAGCTTCCGTGAGCGACGTCGCGTCGGCCATTGCGAGGGGAACGTCCAGAATTTTCGCCAGGGTCTGCGCGAGGTACGTTTTCCCCGAACCCGTCGGTCCGACGAGCAAAATGTTAGACTTTTGCAGTTCGACATCGTCGGCGCTCGTGCCGGCGTTCACGCGTTTGTAGTGATTGTAGACGGCTACCGCAAGCGCTTTTTTCGCCCGTTCTTGACCGATCACATACTGATTGAGGATGTGATTGATCTCTTTGGGCTTGGGAATGTTTCGCAGCCGAACGTTCTCATCGACGTTCTTGTACAGCTCTTCTTCGATGATTTCGTTGCAGAGTTCGATGCACTCATCACAGATGTAGACACCGGGACCCGCGATCAACTTGCGCACCTGCTCCTGCGATTTCCCGCAGAAGCTGCATTTTAGTTGACCTTTTTCATCGCCAAATCGGAACACGCAAAGGTCCTTATCTTATGCCGGGGTCGGTGCGTTGCTGCGCATCTCTTTATTGAAGATCTGGTCGATCAGACCGTACTCTCGCGCTTCTTCCGAGGTCATGTAGTAGTCGCGGTCGATATCTTTGAGAATTTGGTCGATAGGCTTCTTCGTCGTGGTCTCGTAGATGCCCGCAAGCATCCGGCGCGTGGCGATGAGGTCGCGCGCGGCGATCTCGACGTCGGTCGCTTGGCCGCCGATTTGCTGAACCCACGGCTGGTGGATCAAGATCTTCGCATGGGGCAGTGCGAAGCGCTTTCCGTGCGCACCGCCGGTGAGCAAGATCGACCCCATCGAGGCCGCCATGCCGGCGCAAATCGTCGCGACGTCGGGTTTGACGAGCTGCATCGTATCGTAGATCGCGAGTCCGGCCGTGACGCTGCCGCCCGGGCTATTGATGTACATATCGATATCCTTATCGGCATCTTCGCGCTCGAGAAAAAGCAGCTGCGCGATGACGAGGTTCGCCAGACCGTCATCGACGACGCCGCCCACGAAAATGATGCGTTCTTTGAGCAGCCGCGAGTAGATGTCGAACGCCCGCTCGCCGCGCGCGCTCTGTTCCACAACCATCGGGACGAGGTGACCCATCTATTCTCCTGACGACTCGGCTTACGAATTGCTACCTTGATTACGCCGGAGACCCGCTAGTTGCTTGCGCGGAGGCCGCAACTTCCGTGATATTCGCGTGATCGAGCAAGAACTCGACTGTCTTGGTTCGCACGATGCCATCGACGAGTGCGTTGAAATTTGAACGCAGCATTTCGAGAATCGCCTCCCGCGGCTGCTGATACTGGCGGCTCAACTGCGCGACTTCGGCTTCGATATCGGCGCTTGTCGCCTGCACGTTTTCGGCTTTGCCGATCGCTTCGACGATCAGCGACCCCTTGACGCGCTTCTCCGCTTCGGACCGGTACTCCGCATCGAGACTTTCTTGCGTCTTGCCTTCCTTGGCGAGGTACTGCTCCCAACCCAAACCTGCACGCTCGATATACCCCTTCGCCTGGCTTGCCAAATTTGCAATTTCTCGATCGACCAGAACCGGTGGCAACGCGAATTCGTGCGCGCCCATCAGCTTTTCGAGCAACAGTCCCGTAACGTGGCGACGCTGTTCCTCCCGCTTCTGGGCTTCGAGCCGGTTGCGCAAATCGTCGCGCAGCGAAGCGAGCGTCCCGTCCTCGCGGCCGAAGCGTTTGGCGAACTCGTCATCGAGTTCGGGCAGCTCCATCAGCTTATTTTCGTGAACGGTTATCGCAAAGACGGCCGCCTTACCGGCGAGCTCGGCGTTGCTGTAATCGCCGGGAAAATGCGCCTCGACCTCTTTGCTTTCGCCCGCGCTAAGGCCGACGATCCCATCTGCGAAGCCCGCAATGAAGCGCTCGGCTAGAATTTCCGTTGGCTGCCGCTCGGCCTCGCCGCCTTCAAACGGAACGCCGTCGATTTTTCCAATATAGTCGATCGTCGGCGTATCGCCGAGCGCGACCGGACGTTCGACCACGACGAGCGTGCCCTGATCTTCACGTAACGCCGCCAGTGCCGCTTCGACTTCGTCGTCGGAGACCGCCGTCGACGTTCCTTCCAGCGGGATACCCTTATAATCGTGCAGCGCGAACTGCGGCCTGATGCTGACCGTGGCTCGAACGCGCAGCGGCTGCCCTTCCTCGTCGGGTATAAGCTCCATCTGCGGTCGATCCACCGGATCTAGACCGTTTTCTTGCAACGCGCGCGAGTAGGCGTCCGGAACCACCGCGTCCATGGCCCGCTCCTCGATCGCAGCGGTGCCGTACTGCGCTTCGTAAACGCGCCGGGGCGCTTTTCCCGGGCGAAAACCGGGGATACGCACGTTCTTGACGAGTTGCTTGAACGCACGCTCGCGCGCGGCGGCGAGTTCCTCTGCGGAGATCGCGATCTCGAGTTCGACCTGCGTCGGATCGAGGTGCTTGACGGTGGCGGCGGTCGGCACGGTCGTCACGGGGCCTTTCTGTGAAAACGCCCCTGGCCATCACCAGAGGCGGAACTGGAGCGGAAGACGAGATTCGAACTCGCGACCCTCGCCTTGGCAAGGCGATGCTCTACCGCTGAGCTACTTCCGCAAGATGGCGACTTCTGCTGCCGAAGATTTGGGCGAGCAGAGACTCGAACTCTGATGGGTTGCCCCACTGGAACCTAAATCCAGCGCGTCTACCGATTCCGCCATTCGCCCGAGAACCCGGGAAGTGTAGCGCGACGGCTTCCCGCCCGTCAAGAGGTTCTCGGCCGCCTGCGCGACCGCTGCAAGCGTCTCGCGAAAAAACGCGAAGCATCGGTCCATGCTTTTCGCTTCGCTCGTGTTGGGGATCGTCGCAGCGGCGACGGCGCCCGCCATCGTGCCCGCGCCCGACGCGCGCCAAGCGATTATCGCGCCGCTTCGCGAAATCGGCCGGGTACGTGCCAAATCGACGCTCTGTACGGCGCTTTCGCGCGACGGCGGACCGGCGGCGCTGAGCGCCATCGCGTTCGAGGCCGAGCTCGCGATCACTCAATACGACTTCCAGCATTTCGACCGATCGTCCGAACTTAGCCGCGATCGCTCGTCGCGCCGCCTCGAAGCCGACATTCGCACCCTCGCGTTCGCGGTCCGCGACGGTCGCGACGAGCTCGCGCACCTCAAAGTCGTTGCGATGAGCGTCGACGACGACGCACACGACGCGCTCGTCGGGTTCGTCGATGCTCTCGATGGCGCCAAAGGGCGGCAGCTTACGCTGACGCGACATCTTGCGGAACGCTACGGAGCGATGGCGGAAGTACCGACGAGTTCGCTCGTAAATCGGCCCAGCGACGATCGCTCGTTGCGCAATCCGCGCGACGACGTGCGAGGTTCCGTCAACCAGCGCGACGCGCTCGTCGGCGGCCGCCCGGACGACCTCGTCGAGGACAACATCGTCGGGCCGCTCTTCTCGTTCCCTCAAGACGAAGGCGTCGGGTCGGATTTGCAGCGCGCCGTCGGCTTCGCGCACGCCATCGAATCGCTCGGAGGTTGCTGAAGCGAGGCTTTCCCGCATAAACCGCGCAAGGGCGGAAGCGATGAATCGGTTCGTTCTCGCGTTCGCCGTCTCGCTCGCGGCGGCCGCAACGTTTGCTTCGGCGTCCGTTGCGGGCGACGGTTGCCGTAAAGAATTCGTCGTCCCGTATGCGGAGCAATGCAGTTACGCATACAAAACGCTGAGGAAAGATTCGTCGAGCCCCAATCTCGCGGCGGCCTTCGCCGCTTGCGGCCGCGCGCAAATTTTTGCGGTGTCGTGCGTGCGCAGCAACGAGAAGATGCTACACGCGGTCGCGCTCGGCGCGCTCTACCGGGACGTCACGCAGCAAGCGGAAATAGCGATGTTCGCGCAACAGTTCTCGGTTGCCGAGGCGCTCCTACGCGAGAAACTACAAGTGCTCGACGTCGTCGCCGCCGATGCAAAAAAGGCCGACCCGCGGGTGGCGAGAGAACGCAAGGCCACGAAAAGCGATATCGCCGATGCGCTCGCAGGTGAATGTACGACGCGCGCGACCGCCGCGGCCGGGCGCCAACGCGAACTCGCGCGCGGGCGCAAATACAGCGATCTCGCGACGCTGCTCAAGAGTAAGGCGCGCGACTACGGCGCGTGCGCGCGGCTCGCTACGTCGCCCGCGAAACGCGCCTACATCGAATATGTGGGACTCGTCGCCGTCGAAGAGAGCGGACGCGCGTCGCAGGCGGCCGGCGCCCGCGCCGATGCGAGCGAACTCTACGGCATCTGCGTCGCCGGTGCTAAACGCTCCGCCGCGTATGCCGTCGCGCCGGTGAAAGGTTTCCTCCAAACCGTCGCAACGCTGTGCGCCGGGCGCGACAATGGAACCTACGCCGTCGATACACCCGAACCGATCGACGCCGCCGGCGGCAATGCATTCAAACCGCTCACCCTCCCAAAGTCATAGACGGTCCGCGCATCATGCTGCAAAGCAACTGCGTAACGTTCGTGCGCGCGGGATCCTCGGGAAAGAATCCTTCGACGGTCCGCCCCGTGAGGCCGTAACCGATCGCGGCGAAGATGACGAGTTCGAGCGCCGGTACGATCCGGCGCCTGCGCTCGTCGAAAGCGGCGCCCCGCAGCGCCGGGTGTGAGGCAATCGCCGAGCGGACCATCTCCAGCTTCTCGCCGAGGAGATCGTACGTGGGCTTGTTCTGCGAGAGCGTGAGCCACGCGATGAGCCGGGCGTACCCGCCCTCGTCGAAAACGCGGAAAACGCCCGCGATGACGCGATCCACCGATAATGAGAGCGGATCTTCGCTTTCGTAGACGTGCGCGACTTGCTCCGCCAAACGCACCGTGACGCGCTGGGCGAGTTGCGTCTGCAATTCGGCAATGGTTCCGAAATGGTACAAGACGTTGGGGTGGCTGACGCCGGCCCGCAGCGCGACTTCGGTGAGCCGCAGACCGTCGGGTCCACATTCGACCAACAACGCTTCAGCGGCGGCCAGGATCGCTTCGCGCGCGTTGGCGGCTTCGAGGCGGCGACGTTTGGGAAGGGGCTTGACCCTTGCGGGCGGACTTTCCGAGAGCATCTCCGCGCAATACGTCGTCGGCCTGCTGGTTACTAGTAAAGTCGGGGCACCATTTCGAGGAGCGGTATCTGAACGTCCCCATCGCGATCTGGGCGATCGTCGCTGCGAGCTTGGTCGCGATGCTCGTGCGGCCACGCGGTTTACCCGAGTGGGTCGCGGCGGTCGCCGGAGCGCTTGCACTCGCCGGCACGGGCCTGCTCTCGCCGCGCGACACGCTGGCGGCGGTGGCGCGCGGCAACGACGTCTATCTCTTTCTCGGCGGCATGATGCTCCTCTCCGAAGTCGCGCGTCGGGCGGGGCTCTTCGACTGGGTCGCCGCCCACGCCGTCCGGGCGGCACGCGGCTCGCGGCTGCGACTCTTCGCGCTCGTGTATGCCGCCTGCGTCGCCGTGACCGTCGTACTTTCGAACGACGCGACGGCGGTCGTTCTCACGCCGGCCGTTGCCGCGGCCGTGCGACGAACGCGGGTCCCGCCGCTGCCGTACCTCTATGCGTGCGCCTTCGTCGCTAATGCGGCGAGTTTCGTGCTGCCGATCTCCAATCCGGCGAACCTCGTCGTTTTCGCGCGCGATCTGCCGGCGCTCGGAACCTGGTTCGCGTTCTTCGGACTGCCCTCAGTCGCCGCCATCGTCGCGACGTACGCGGCCCTCTACGCTTGCGCGCGCTCACAACTCGCCGGCACCCTGACAGGCGAGGTGGCGGCACCGCGGCTCGCGCGCGCGGGACGAATCGCGCTCGCCGGCATCGCGGCTACGGCGTTCGCGCTGCTCGTGGCGGCGACGCTCCGGGCAGCGCTGGGCATGACGACTGCCCTGGGCGCGCTTGGCGTCTTCGCGTGCATCGCAGCGACAGACCGGCGTTCCGTCGGGCGGACGCTCGGCGGCGTATCTTGGAGCGTCATCGCGCTCGTCGCCGGCCTTTTCGTTCTCGTCGCGGGCGTCGACCGAACGGGACTTCTCGGCTTCACGCGACATGCCGTCGCGTCGCTCGGCCACGAACCGAAATGGTTCGCCATTTTCGCCGCCGGCAGTGCAAGCGCACTGCTTTCCAACGTGACGAACAATCTGCCCTCGGGGCTGCTCGCGGGCCTCACGCTCGCGAGCGCGCCGCACGCGCATGCGTTGGCGAGTGCGGTCGCCATCGGCATCGACCTCGGCCCCAATCTGTCAGTGACCGGATCGCTCGCAACGGTCCTGTGGCTGGTCGCTCTACGGCGTGAAGGGATCGCCGTCGGGACACTCGCTTTTTTGCGCGTCGGAGCGATCGTCATGCCCGCCGCACTTCTCCCGGCGCTCGCCGGGCTGTACGTTACCGCGCGTTAGGACCGTTACGCGCTGGTCGTGGGCGCCGCGGCCAGTCCGATCGCAGCGGGAACGACGTCGCGACCGCTCGGCGCGGTTTCAACGAAAGCGATCGTCACGATCGCGGCATCGTCGTTCGGCGCGTTTTCTCCAAAAATATGCCGATGGATGCGCGTTGCGAACTGCGTAAAACCCGCGCGGGCGATCTCCGTTGCGGCCGCGATAAGGGCGCGTTCGCCCGCGAGCATATCGCGCGAGCGTTCCGTAAAACCGTCCGTATACAACACGAGCGCGCTGCCGTGCGGCGCGACGAAACGTTCGTTCGCGAACGTTTGGCCGGGTACGATCCCGAGCGGCAACCCACCGTGTGCCAAAAAGCGCGCGCCGGCCGATGGCACCGCCAGTAACGGCGGCGGATGACCGGCCGAAGCGTACGTCACGAGACGCGTCTGCGGTTCGACGTAACCGAAGATCGCCGTCGCCATCTGCGAATTTTGCAGCAGCAACACGTCGTTCGCGCGCGCCAGCACGCTTGCGGGATCGATGCCGTCGAAGCCGAGCGCGACGATCGCTTCCCGTGCGCGGCTCATGTCGATCGCTGCATCGACGCCGTGGCCGGCAACGTCGCCGATTGAAAACATGATGCGCCCGCCCGGGAGGACGGAGATATCGTACCAATCGCCGCCGACGAGCGCTTCACGGCCGGCGGGCACGTACGACGCATCGAAGGCGACCGAAGCGACCCGCGGCAGCGCGGTCTGCAAAAGCCCGCGCTGCATCGCGTACGTGACGCGGCGTTGGAGCAATAACTCGCGCCCGAGACGCGTCTGGACGCGCAGCGAAAGCACGACGACGAGCGCCACCATCACGACGGCGAGCACGCCGAGGGCGCCTACGCGCGAGACCGCGAGCGCGGCCGCAGTGGTTTCGAGTGTCGCCCGCGCGAGCAACGCGCGATCGACGTGCCCGATCGCGGCACGGAAGCGATCGACGAGCGTCTTTCCGCGCACGCCGAGGAATTGTGCGTCGCTCCGGTGGCGGTCTGCCAACAGCGGCTGTGCCACCATCCGCCGCCATTGCAAATTCGTCGCCTCGGCCTGCGCGACGAAAGCTCGTTCGTCGCCGAGATCCGCTCGCACGAGGGCCGCGTTGAGGTTCGCGAACATCGCACCGGTATCTCCGCTGGCCTTGGCGTACGGCTGCAAATAAATATGACGGCCGGAGTTGACGAAGCCGCGCACGGCAGAATCCTCGTCGAGTTGTCGGCGAATTGCGAGACCGGCAAAACGTTCGGCGTCGCTGATCGCGCGTTCGGTCGCGAAGGCATCCCCCAAGGTGTGCTTGATGGCACCGACGCCGAAGTAGAGCGCAACGACGATCGCCCCGACGAGGGCGAGCGCCACCAGAATGGGGCGCAGCAGCGTCACGCGCGTTTCGGCGGGCATAGCTAACGAGGGGCCGCGCTCGGATTCATCTTACGCATCGTAGCGCGTTTTCCATAGAACGTTTCGGCATAGCCTGCCATTCGCGCACCGGCTTTGTCAGAAACAGAAAGCCACGAGCCGCAGCAGCCCCGAGATACACCAGGACGCGGGCGCACTTCAGGCACACGACGAGAATGAGAGCTAGAGCAACAGCGAGACGTTGCCGAGCACGTTCTCCAGTTGCGGTCCGACGTTCACCGTCGAGAACCACGTCTTAAGCATCGAGGGTGGCTTGTGCCGTGTGGCCGAAAGCCGCAGCAAGCGTTGCCAGCGAAAGCGCGGAGAGAGGGATAGTTTTCGCGCGGTATATCCGGCCGGCCGCGTGGCGGTATCTCGTAGCGCTCAGGGCTGACGCTATCCGCCTACGGGCGCCCGAACCATGCGTCGCACGGGCCGGCCAAACGCTACACGGTGGTCTCTACGTCAGCGAAGTGATCACGCCGTAACGTTTGGCGTACGCTCTGCGTTCTTCATCGAAGCGAGCCCGAATATTCTCAGACTCGATGACGGCGGCGGCCGTCGCTTCGACATCCCGTTCGGCTTTACGCTCGAGTTCGAGCGCTTTGGTTTTGGCGAGCGCGGATTTCTTCGTCATCCTGTTATGGTTACGGATGCGGTCGACGAGCACCTAGTTCAGTCGTAGGTGATGCGGAGTATTTCGACCAGCGCCACGCCGACCGGACGCTGCCAGCGCGCCGACTCGCGGGCGCGCTTTCCGAGAATCGCGCGAGCGAGCGGCGACCCGATGCCGAGCCGGCCGTTTTCGACATCGACCTCGTCTTCAGTCACGATATCGAAGTTGCAATCCGACGCGCCGACGCCGCGCAGCGTTACCGTCGCTCCCAACGCGACGCGAGACGGATCATCGGGCGGCGGTGCGGGGGTCGCCTCGAGCAGCATCGCCTCGAGCGCCTCGTGCTCCGCGGGAGAAGTCGTCGCGGCGATGCGCTCGCGTAACGCGCACAAGCCACGACGGGTAAGGACCAGCGGTCCGGAGCGGACCCGCAGCGACGGCACGCCGACCGGCTCGTCGTCGCGCTCCTTCACGAACGCCCGACTCATCAAAGCCTCCCGAGCTGCGGCACATCGCGCCGAGGGCGCCGCCGCGATTCACGATATACCGAGAGTGCACCGCCGCCAAGGAGCAGCTTGCGCTCTCGATGGGTCAGGTCCGAGCCGCGAGCCAAGGGGCCGCTCGTGCGCGTGAGGTGCACCACCGCCGCCCCCGTGGCAATCGTTTCACGCAACCGTTCGAACTTCCAGTGCTCGCCCGCTACGACCGTCGTATTTTCAGGCAGGAGCATCGGGACGACGCCCTGCGCGATCAGATTGGCACGTCGATGGAGACGGGACGCTGCGGCCGGCGTGCCGGCACGGAGCCCAAGGTTCTCGGATCGGTGATGACGCCCGTAACTGCGGTCGCGGCCGCGGTTTCCGGCGAGCAGAGGTAGACGCGACCGTCGGCCGTGCCGCTGCGGCCCGATAGTGCCCGTATCATACATCCCCCAATGTGCGATTCGCTAGCTCTTACGGGCTGGTGGTGTTACGCGGCGTATTCGCGGCGTCGCCGCCATAACTTTCCCGACAGGAGCGCCCGGCGTTGCGGACGGCTGTCATCTACTTCACGTCGCGAAGCATTGTAAAGTCGGGCCGGAAGCTCCGTCCCCATGGTCTCTGCAGCCGGTACGGTCTCTGCAGCCCGGTACGGTCACTCGCGCCCAGTACGCGCCACCGGCGCACCCACCTTGCGGATCGTCGCCCTTGGCCCCGTCGCGCCGCGCCGGGCTCAACAGGTTCTATGCGACGCCGTCGTACCTACGGGCATGAAGATCGCGCTCACTCCGCTCGAATTCATGCGGCGCGCTCGCGCGTTGTATGGCGAGCGGGAAGCCGTCGTCGATGGGGAGCTGCGGCTGACGTACGCGCACTTCTTCGACCGCTGCGACCGCTGGGCGTCGGCACTCCAAAGCTTCGGGATCACGCGAGGCGACCGGGTCGCCTACATAGCGCCGAACACACACGCTCAACTCGAATCGTTTTACAGTGTCGCCCAGCTCGGCGCGGTCGTCGTACCGGTCAATTTCCGGCTCACGCCGTCCGACTTTGCGTATATCATCAATCACTCCGGTGCGCGCATCGTGTGCGTGCACGAGGATCAACTCGCCGCAGTCGCAAGCATCCGCGCGCGCTGCCCGGGCGTCGAACGTTTCGTCGCCCTCGAGGGCACGGCGGGCGGATTCGTCGATTACGAAGCGGCGCTCGCGCAAGCCACGGGCGGCGTGCGCCGGCCGGAAATCGACGAAGACGATCTCATCAGCATCAATTACACGAGCGGGACGACGGCACAGCCCAAAGGTGTGATGGTCACGCATCGCAACGCCTATATCAACTCGGTCGGGACGCTCGTCGCGATCCACATGACGCCCGACGACCGCTATTTGTGGACGTTGCCGATGTTTCACGCCAACGGTTGGACCTTCGTGTGGACCGTGACGGCTGTTGGCGCCACGCACGTCTGCCTACGCAAAGTGGAGGCTGCCCGCATCTTCGCGCTCGCTGCCGCCGAAGAAATTACGGTATTGTGTGCCGCTCCGACGGTGCTCATCGGCGTTGCAAACGCTCCCAAAGCGTTGCTCGAAACGGCGCGACCGGGCGTTCGTGTCCTAACTGCGGGCGCGCCGCCCGCAGCGGCGACGATCGAACGCATCGAGGACGACCTCGGCTGGGACGTCACGCAGGTTTACGGACTGACCGAAACCTCTCCGTTCATCTCGTACTGCGAGCCGCTGGCCGCGCATGCGTCGCTCTCTCGCCGGGAACGAGCGATGCTCAAAGCGCGTCAAGGCGTTGAACTCGTGACATCGGGAGAGCTGCTCGTCGTCGATGACGACGGCAACGAAGTCCCGCGCGACGGCGCGACGATCGGCGAAATCGTCGTGCGCGGCAATGTGGTGATGGCGGGTTATTACAACGATGCCGACGCGACCGCGCAGGCATTTCGCGGCGGATATTTCCATACCGGTGACGCGGCCGTGCTTCACCCCGACGGCTACGCGCAAATCCGCGACCGCATCAAAGACGTCATCATCAGTGGCGGAGAAAACATCTCGTCGGTCGAGGTGGAGGGAGTGCTCTTGCGCCATCCGAGCGTCGCGGAAGTCGCCGTCGTCGGCATGCCGGACGAACGATGGGGTGAAACGCCCCATGCCTTCGTCGTCTTCCGCGCGGGCGCGCATGCGACCCAAGACGAGCTGCGGACGTTTGCGCGCGCCGAGCTCGCCGGTTTCAAAATTCCCAAAGCCGTTCACGTCGTCGAAGAGCTGCCGAAAACCGCGACGGGGAAGATACAGAAGTTCGTACTGCGCGGCAACGCCTTTTCGATCGCACCGCAGTAACCCCCGGCATGCCGCGGCGGGATTTCCAACCGTAGGCGGGCAAACGAGTGCGCATAGCGATGCCCCATTTTTAACTTACTTTATTGGAGGAACCATGCGTAATTTTCTTGCCGGCGCGATCGTCGTCGGCCTTGCCCTGAGCACCAGTGCGCCGTCTCTGGCGATGAAAGGAAAAATGATGGCCAAGTGCGCCGCCGGCGATCCGATGGTCATGGCGGATCCGAAGACGAAAATGTACCACGCCATGACGGATAAGAAATCCCACATGATGATGGTCAAGTCGGGCGACAAGACGATGATGACGTGTAAGTCGAAGGCCGACGCGATGGGTGCGAAAATGATGATGAACGGTAAACCGGCGATGTAGTCGCCAGGCGGAGCGTCCGGTTTCGCCGGACGCTCCGCGCAGCCGCGCGCCCGTGGGAACCCGACTGGTGAAATCCGGCGCGGGGCGGGCGTCGTTACACGAGCAGCACTAATCGAAAGGTATCGTATGAATTTTCGCGCTTCAGCGTCGACGCTCGCCGTCGCCCTGCTTTTGGGCTCCACGACGCCCGCATTCGCCCAGGATAAGGGCAAGATGGACAAGACGTCGATGTCCATGTCCAATCCGATGGTTGGCGGTCACGCCATGATGGCGAACAAAGACATCGTCTCGAACGCCATGAATTCCGACGACAATAAGACGCTCGTCGCGGCCGTTAAGGCCGCCGGTCTCGTCTCGGCGTTGCAGGGCCCGGGCCCGCTTACCGTTTTCGCCCCGACGGACGAAGCGTTCTCGGCATTGCCGGCCGGCACGGTCGATACGCTCGTAAAGCCCGAAAACAAAGCCACGTTGACGAAGATCCTTACGTACCATGTCGTCCCGGGCCGGCTCGATTTCAAAGCGCTTTCGGACATGATCGATGACGGTAAGGGCAAGGCGAGCCTCAAAACGCTGCAAGGCGAGACGCTCGCGCTTTCGATGAACGGCCCGCGCAACATCGTCATTACGGACTCCAAAGGTAACGTCGCACACATCAACACGTACGACGTGTACCAGAGCAACGGCGTCATTCAGGTCATCGACCGCGTCCTGATGCCCTAGGCGCTCGCCTTCTTCTGCGACGGATTCAGACGACCGGTGCCCACAGGTTCCGGTCGTCTCTTTTGCCCGTACCGTTTTGCCCGGCCGAGGGGCGGTCGGCTCGATTACGCGTAGCCGATTCGCCGGCGGGGTACGAAGCCAACATGACAGATCAGGAGCTCGCGCCGTTCGTCGGGAAACAAGTTGCCGTCTACCACACGGCAGGCAGCGTTATCACAGGTACCCTCGAACGGCCCGAACCGACCGGTCCCTATCACGTGCACAGCGTGGACGGCGAAGTGCCGACCGTGCCACTGTTACGAGAAGAGATCGAACGTATCGTCGCTTAGCCCCTCATGGTTTCCCTTCGGGATGTCCGTCGAGTTCGGACGACGGCGTAACGGCGCCGGCTCCATAGTTGCTCGCGTTACTCTCGACGACCAACGGTACTTCTGCGTCGCGCCCGCTTTTCGTTTTCGTCCCGTCGCCGACGGCGTCGCCGTAGAGTTCGTCCGGATTTGCGCCTTCAGTAGTCATGTTGTCTCTTACCCAAGCGAGAAGGAGACGTTCCGACCGCCGCGGTTTTGAACCGGCAGTCGCTGGGCACTGAACATGGTGCGGAAGCAATGGGTACTTCGGCGGCGGGACTACCAAACGAGTTGTGCGTACCGACGCGAATTTTTACATTTTCTCGCGCAGGCAAGCACTCCCGACGTGGCGGCGGAGGGAGTTCACGAACTCGTCTTCGGCGAACTCGTGACCAATGCCGTTCGTTACGGCGACGAGCCGATGGGCGTGTCGGTCGAAGTGGACGATGCGTTGCTGAAAATCGTCGTCGAAAACGCCGGCTCGTGTGCCAACGGTGAAGCCTTTGTCGCCGGTGCACACGCTGAAAGCGGACGTGGCCTTTCGATCGTGCGGGCACTCGTCAGCCGCCTCGAGATCGAACGCACGCGAGACGTTGCGTGCCGAATCACCGCGACGATGCCCGTGCGAGCGGCAGCGGCCGGTTAGCTCTCCAGTGTCATCGCATTGAGCCAGTCGGTCCTCCGCGCCATCGGACTGCGCGCCGCTGCATCGCCGTAACCGCCACCACCCGCAGTCTGGATTTCAATGCCGTCGCCCGCGTCGAGCGTAATACTGCATTTAGCAGGTAGCGGCACGCGCTCGCCGTTGGCACGAACGAGCGTGTGTTTCCCGGGCGAGCCGTTGACCCCGCCGCATGCTCCCGCCGGCGACACCGCGTGCCGCTCCGCGAGCAGCGAAGCCGTCGCGGAGCCTGCGCTCAGGATGAAGCTGCGCCGCACGCCGCAGCCCCCACGAAACTCGCCGTCCCCGCCGCTCCCGCTTGCGAACTCGTAGGCGCCGATGCGGACCGGCATGTCGCGCTCCATTGCTTCGATCGGGGTGTTGAGCGTGTTGGTCATGTGTGCGTGGATGGCGTCGATCCCGTCGGCTTGCGGCCGCGCACCCATGCCGCAACCGTTCGTTTCGTAAAAGGCCCACGAACGGTTGTTCCGATCGATGCCGCCGAGCGACACGTTGTTCATCGAGCCGCCGCTTTGGGCGGGTACGCGGCCCGGCGCAAGCTTCGCGAGCGCACCGAGCACCAGATCGGCGTTGCGCATCGACGTTTCGACGTTGCCGGCGCTCACCGGGGCCGGCCGGCGCGGGTTCAGTAACGATCCTTCGGGCACGTGTACGTCGATCGGACGAAACGAGCCGTCGTTGGTTGGGACGTGCGGACCCGTGACGGCGCGGACCGCGTAATACACGCCGGAAAGCGTTACGCCGTAGACGGCGTTGAGCGGTAATGCGAGCTGTGGCGACGTTCCCGCGTAATCGACAGTCAACGTCTCGCCGCATTTGGTAAGCCGCACGCGCAGCACGATGGACGGCGCGCCGCGCTCGTCCTCGAGAACGTCGGCGTGGTTCACCGTCCCATCGGGCAGATCCGCGAGTTCCGCACGCGTGCGGCGTTCACCGTCCGCAAGCGTTTTGACGAGCGCCGCAGTGACGGTCGGCGCGCCGTAACGCTCGAGGAGTTCGAGAAAGCGCCGCTCGCCAACGAAATTGCCGGCGATCTGTGCGCGGACGTCGCCAGCGCGCGCGGCCGGCGTGCGTGAATTCGCGCGCAACCATTCGACGGTCTCATCGACGATTCGATCGGCGCGCACGAGCACGCTTGGTGGAACGACACAACCTTCGGCGAAGAGGTCGCGCGCATCGGGCGGCATCGAACCCGGAACCGAACCGCCGACATCGGTATGATGCGCTTTATTGGCGGCGTAGCCGACGAGCGCATTGCCATGATAGATCGCGCGGATCACGGTGACGTCGTTGAGGTGCGTACCGGAAAGATACGGGTCGCTGACGACGATCATTTCGCCGGACTCGATGCGACGACCGCGCCGTGCGAGCCACGCCAGCGTACGGCGCAAACCCCAGGGCAGCGAGCCGAGATGCACGGGGATGTGTTCGGCTTGCGCCACGAGCGCGGCATTGGAATCGAAGATTGCACAGGAGTGATCGAGGCGTTCTTTGATGTTGGGCGAGTAGGCGGCGTCGCGCACTGCGATGCCCATTTCCTCGCTAGCGTAGACCAGCGCGCTTGCGATCAATTCGGCGGTGATGGGGTCGATCATTCGCTGCGCTCCAGATGTAGGTTGGCTTGCGCGTCGACGAGCGCGTGCCAGCCGGGCGCAACGTACGTGGTCGCGTCGTACTGTTCGACGATTGCGGGTCCCCTGAAATTTTCGCCGTCGTGCAACGCCGTGCGCGCATAGACGGGCATCGGCCGCGAATGCGTTCCGTCGAAGGCGACGCGCTGGACGCCGGACTCGGGCGCCGGTCGTCGATTCGCGCGCGAGCCGGCGTCCCGCGGTAGCGCCGCGAGAGCCGGTTTATGCGTCGTACCGATGCCGATGGCGCGGACCGTTACGATCTCGACGGGTTCTTCTTCCACCGCGAAGCCGTAGCGTTCGCGATGTTTGCGATGAAAGGCCGCGCGGGCCGCAACGAGCGACGTAACGTCGCCAACCGATAGTTCGTTCAATTGTCCCGCATAGCGCAGATCGAGTTCGCGCGCGAAACGGCGCCGCTCCGGCGCGACGGCTTGCGCTGCGAGCGCTGCGTCGACATCGTGCGTCAGCGCCTCGAAGAGCGCGCTCACGCGCGCAAACGCGTCGTCGCGTGCGGGCTCGACGAACGAACGCACCGCGACGGCGCGCACGTCGGCGGCGAGCAACCCGTACGCCGAAAACACGCCGGGCTGCGGGGGAACGATGATGCGCGTCATGCCGACTTCGCTTGCGACGGCGCAGGCGTGCAGTGGCCCGCTGCCGCCGAAGGCGAGCAACGTGAAGTCGCGCGGATCGTAGCCGCGCTCGACGCTGACGATGCGCAGTACTTTCGCCATCTCGTGGTCGACCAGCGTCACGATGCCCGCGGCGGTACGCAGAACGTCGCCATCGAGCGGGCGCGCGACGCCGGCGACGGCGGCGTACGCGCGGGTCACCGAGATCGGAAACGCGCCACCGAGCAGCGCGTCCGGATTCAAGCGGCCGAGGACGAGATTGGCGTCGGTAACGGTCGGACGGCCGCCGATGCCGTAGGCCGCAGGACCGGGATCGGCGCCCGCCGAGTGCGGCCCGACGCGCAGCGCTCCGGCGCGATCGACCCATGCGAGCGTGCCTCCGCCGGCGCTCACTTCGGCCAGATCGACGAACGGAAAGCGTACCGGGTAGCCGCTACCGCGCACGGCGCGACCGCTGTGGGTTCCGCCTGCGGCTTCGTAAGACGTTCCGATTGCGGGCGTGCCCCGGACGATCGTGCCCGCTTTCGCGGTCGTGCCGCCCATATCGAAGGAGAGCACATTTTCGATGCCGAGCGCGCGGCCAACGAAGGCGGCAGCGATGACGCCGCTGGCGGGGCCGCTTTCGATGAGCGCCGCGGGGCGACAGGCGGCGTGTTCGAGCGCGGTCATGCCGCCGTCGCTGCGCATGATGAAGGCCGGCGCGAGGACGTCGCGTTCGCGTAAGCCCGCGGCGATACGTTCGAGGTAGACGCGCACGATCGGCCCGAGCGCCGCATTGACGACGGTGGTTGAAAAGCGTTCGAACTCGCGATATTGCGGGTCGATTTCCGACGATAGCGAGACGTCGATGTCGGGCAGCGCCGAACGCAAGGCGTCCGCCATCGCGCGCTCGTGCGCGCCGTCGACGTCGGCGTGCAAGAAGCCGATCGCGACGCTCGCGATGCCGCGTTCGGCGATCGTCGCGACGACGCGCGCCACGTCGTCCGGGTCGAGGGGTTCGAGGACGTCCCCCGTGTGCGTGCGCCGTTCCCGCACGACGAGACGGTCCTCCCGGCGCGCGAGCGGCCGCGGCCGCGTCACGCCCAGATCGTAGATCGCGCTGCGATTTTGCCGACCGATCTCCAGCACGTCGCGGAAACCGGCAGTCGTGACGAACGCAACGCGCGGTAGCGTGAGATTCATCTGGCCGAGCAGGGCGTTGGTGGCGATGGTGCTGGCGTGCGCGACGAGTTCGATCTCGCTCGCCGCTGTCTCGGCGAGCAGCCTGTCGAGGGCCGCGAGAAAACCGGTCTCCGGTGCTTTCGGCGTCGAGGCGAGTTTGATGCGTGTGAGCGTGCCGGCTGCGTCGAGGGCGACGAGATCGGTGAACGTTCCGCCGATGTCGATGCCGACCCGCAAACCGCCCGCGGCCGGTACCGAAGTTTTCACGGGAACGTACGGTTCGACCGACTCGCGCAGAGTCCGTGTGGCATTACGGCACGTGCAGGCGCGCTCGTTGGGCAGCGACGGCTCCACGACGAGTCGATTTTCACGGACGCGGAAACAGAAACGCCTTTAACGTTGCTGCAAGGTCGCGGCAGCGCATGCCGCTCCGCATTTATGATACTGGGTCGGCTCCGTGGAGAGAAGGTAGCTGGACACCACGGTGTGGTGACCGCGTATCTCGAAGCGATGAGCAAAGTGGACTTCTCGCCCTGGCGGTAGTCGCGCCGATATGTTTTCTTCCGTTATCGGCAGTCGCAATTTCGCTCGGCATCATCGTCTCCGCACTGCTACCGACACTCTTTGCTAAGGTTTTACCGACGGTGGCCGCCAAGAGACGAACAAAGAGTTAAACGGAAAAGCCATTTCTGGAATGACGTGCTCGCGATGAGCCGTTCGATCGCGGTGCCGGGCTGCTACTTGTGGCGCTTCCGGCCGGGCGCGCGACGTCGACTGCAATTTGGCGCCGAGCACGACCGTTGGCGGCGGAACACGTCGAATTCTGTGGAAGTTTGAAGATGAGGCCGGCGTACGACTTCCGGCCGATCGTCCGCGTGAGGAGCAGTATGCCGTTCGTCGAGATCTTCGTATCCCCGGGCACCGCGCGCGCCGCGTGTGACGCGATCGGTGCGGGCGTGCACGACGCCTTGGTTGCAGCCGTCGACGTTCCGCCTGCCGATCGATTTCAAGTCATCAACGTTCAGACCGATGGTGCGATGGTTTGGGACCGTACCTATCTCGATGTCGATCGTTCGGCAAATGCAGTGTTCGTGAGAATCACGCTGGCTGCGGGTCGCAGCGATGCGAAGAAACGGGCGCTGTACGCGGCCATCACGGCCAATCTCGAGCGCGACGCCGGCGTACGCCCGGAAGACGTCCTCATTCTTTTGTGCGAGAACGCGCGCGTCGATTGGTCGTTCGGTAACGGCATCGCGCAGTACGTCCCGAACTAGCGCGCGCGGTCGCGTTCGGCAGCACGGAAGCACTGCGCGTAGTGGTCGTCGACCACGCCCGTCGCCTGCAAGAATGCGTAAATGATCGTGGAGCCGACGAAGGTGAAGCCGCGGCTCCGGAAATCGGCGCTGACGCGGTCGGAGAGCTCCGTTCGGGGCGGCAGGTCTTCGCCCAACCCGCGACGCGTTACGACCGAACGGCCGTCGACGAACGCCCAGAGGTACGTCGCGAACGAACCGCACTCGTCACGCACGCGATTGAAGGCGGCTGCGTTGGCAACCGTCGCGGCGATCTTGCCGCGATGGCGCACGATTCGAGGATCGCTGACGAGTGCGACGACACGCCGTTCGTCGAAGCCGGCGACGACGACTGCATCGAAGTCGGCGAACGCAGCGCGGTATCCGGCGCGCTTGCGCAAAATGGTTTCCCAACTCAAGCCGGCCTGCGCGCCTTCGAGCGTCAGGAGTTCGAAGAGCCGGCGATCGTCGTGCTCGGGAACGCCCCATTCGCGATCGTGGTACCCGACGCTCTCGCCGCGGATCGCCCACGGACAGCGCACGCGGTCATCCGCCTTCACGCTCGCGCTCGGCACCTACAACCGCGCTTCGAGCGCCCGAATGGCCGAACGCGGGCCGGCCGCTACGATCTCGTCCCCTGCGAGTAAGACGGTGTCGCTCGCGGGGCGGAAGGTCAGGAGATTGCTGCGCTTGAGCGCGAGCACCATCGCTTCGTTGCCGGAACCGATCAATTCGCCGAGCGCCTTGCCCCGCCAGCGCGATTGCTCCGGGATGGTGACGTCCTCGAGCAATAGATCGGTGTTGCCCGCTTCGAGAATCGTATCGATGAACTCGACGGCGGTCGGCCGCATCGCGAGGCTCGCCATGCGCTTGCCGCCGATATAGTACGGCGAAATGATGCGGTTCGCGCCGGCGAACTTTAGATTTTCCTGCGAATCGTCGCGGTTCGCGCGCGCGACGATGAAAACGTCCGGCCGTAGCACGCGTGCCGAAAGCGTGACATAGACGTTATCGGCATCCTTATCCGTCGCCGTCACGAGCCCGCGCGCGCGCGCGATGCCGGCTTCGCGCAACACATCGGGTGAGGTCGCATTGCCGAAGACCGTGAGATAGCCCGCGGTGACCGCATCCTGGAGCGAAGTCTGGTTGACGTCGATCACGACGAAGGGCACGCGTTCGGCAACGAACTCGCGCGCAATTTCGCGACCGACGCGGCCGAAGCCGCACAAGATGAAGTGGTCGTTCAAGCTGCGTACACGGCTACGCGTCCGGCTCCGTCCGAATTCGTGTCCAAGTTGTCCCTCGAGTAAAAAGCTAGCGAACGCCAAGAACGTGTAGCTCGTGGCACCGACGCCGACGACGATTACGACGAGCGTCAACCAACGGCCGCTCCGCGAAAGCGGCCCTGGTTCGCCGCCCACGGTCGTGATCGTGGCGACGGTCATATAGAGCGCGTCGAACCACGACCAGCGCTCGACCAGGACGTACGCGACGACGCTCGCGCCGACGACGAAGAGCAAGATCGCGATGGCGATGCGGAGGCGGACCGGAACGACCGGGCGGGCCCTCATATCCGGGCGGTTCCACATCGCTCGGCTGGTAACTACCGCGCCGGCTGGAAGCGCAACTATGGCCCGTGTTGCGGCATTCGTAGTCGCGCATGAGTACGCTCAATTTTATCCGGCGCGGATCCGGCAAGCCGTTATTGCTCGTCCACGGACTGGGCGGCACTTGGCGTTCGTGGAACACGATTCTGGAGCCCTTGGCCGCGCAGCGCGACGTCATCGCGATCGATCTGCCGGGCTTCGGGGCGACGCCGCCGCAACCGGGACCTGCGACGTTCCTGCGTTTGGCGGATGCGGTCGAAAGATTTCTGGCGGAGCACGAGATGACGGGGATCGACGTCGTCGGGAGTTCGATGGGCGGGCGGCTCGTACTCGAACTGGCCCGTCGCAATGTCGTCGGCGCGGGCGTAGCGCTCGATCCGGGTGGTTTTTGGCGCGGCTGGGAAGAGACGGCCTTCGAGCAATCGATCGGATTATCGATCAAGCTGATTCGCGCGCTGCGACCGGTTCTTCCGCTGCTGACTGGTAATTCGATTACACGCACGGCCCTCTTCGCGCAATTCTCGGCACGGCCGTGGGCGCTTCCCCCGCGTATCGCGCTCGATGAATTGCGCTCGTTCGCGGCATCGCCGACCTTCGATGCGGTGCTGCACGATCTCATCGATGGTCCACGGCAGAGCGGCGCTCCGGCCGGCTCGCTGCGTGCGCCGCTCGTGATCGGGTGGGGACGCGCCGATCGCGTATGTTTTCCGATGCAGGCGAAGCGCGCAATCGCGGCGTTTCCCGACGCGCGCCTCCACTGGTTCGAGGATAGCGGGCACTTTCCGCATTGGGACTCTCCGGCGGAGACCGTACGGCTCATCTTACAGACGACGGTTTAGCGCCGCGGATCTCTCACGAGTCGGGGCGTGCGAGCGACGGACGATGCGGATCGGAGCGAGTTACTACTTTCGCCGATGTCGAAGCCGAACCGGTGGCTTTTCCCATCGCGCGCGTTGTCTTGCTGACGTTGACGGCGATCGTGTCCGTCGGTCTGCAGCCGGCGCAAGCCCGCGTCGTCGGGTTCGATCTCATCTCGCGCAGCTACGTTCTCGACGGCCGCGCAATCGGCGAAGTCGGGAGTTACGAGAAAATCGTCGGCACGTTGCATTTTGCCGACGTGCCGGGCACGCAGAGCAATCATCGCATCGTCGATCTCGAGCGCGCGCCGCGTAATTCACGCGGGAAGTCGAATCGACCGCGGATATCTACCTGTTACGTCCGAAGGTTGCCGAACGCGGCAATGGCGTGGCGATCGTCGAGATAAATAATCGCGGCGGCAAGGGCCTGCTCTGTGCGGTCGTGCAGCGAGCGGAGTTTTTATCGCACGAAAAATTTCGTATCGACCCAGAGAATCTCTATGTAAACGGCTCCACGGAGGAGAGGACGACTCGGTATTGCGAGCGAGGGACGCCAGGCATTTCACCCTGGATGATCACGCAAGTAACACCGCGGATCGCCCGAACCCGCGCTTGATTCGCTTCAGCAAATTTCCGCAATCCGGCGGCGCTATCGCGAGCGTTGACCCGCTGGAGCACATATGGTTTATTGGCATAGCTCATGCCGACAAGAATTTCACTGTCGGGAGTCGCTGCCCAGCTGGCAAGCCGTTCGTTTACAGTCATACCGCTTTTCCTTCGCATTCCGCCAATGCGGCGTACGATCTTCGATCGGTTGCACCGCGTCAGCCCTGCTACTGAAGGAACCTCGCCATCTCGAGCGAGGGTGAGATAACAATCGGCTAGCGCATCGCTGCTCGCGTCGGCATCAGCTTGCGCGCAAAATATGTAAATTCGAGCGCGGTAGTAAAGGATTGTTCCTTAATGTTAGCGCCGGCCCCGTGACCGCCTTCGGTTACTTCGTAAAAGAGATACGGGTCGCCGAGCGCGGAAAGTTTCGCGGCAAACTTGCGCGCGTGTTGTGGTCCGACGCGGTCGTCCTTGGTCGTCGTCCACACGAACGGTTCGGGGTATGCGACGCCTTTCTTCAACTGATTGTACGGTGAGATCGAAGCGAGAAACGCGCGCTGGTCGGGAATCGAAACGCTGCCGTATTCGCCAACCCACGACGCGCCGGCGGCGATCTGCTCGAAGCGCAGCATGTCCAGCAGCGGCACTTCGATATCGACTGCGCGCCACAGTTCGGGGTGTTGCGTAAATTCCACGCCCATCAGTAAGCCGCCGTTGGAACCGCCCCGAATGCCGAGATGTTGCGGACTCGTGATCTTGCGCGTGGTCAGATCTCGCGCGACCGCTGCAAAATCGTCGTAGATGCGTTGCCGGTGCGTCTTGAGGCCGGCCTCGTGCCAAGCGGGACCGAACTCACCGCCGCCGCGAATGTTCGCGAGCACGTACGCGCCGCCACGTTCGAGCCAGAGTTTACCGAGCGTGGCGCTGTACGTCGGCGTTTCCGAGACGGCGAACCCGCCGTAGGCGTACATGATCGTCGGGGTCTTGCCGTCGAAGGTCATCGTCTTGGGACGGACCACAAAATACGGTACGCGCGTACCGTCTTTGGAAATCGCCTCGAACTGCTCGACGACATCGCGCGATGCGTCGAATTTCGGGGCGAGCGCTTTCGCCTTCGAAACGGTTGCGGTATCCGCGTCCGCGAGGGCCAGCGTCGACGGCGTGAGAAAGCCCGTCGCCGCTACGTATGCAGCCGAACCGTGCAGGTCCGCGGTAACCAAGCCGATCGTCGAATTGTCGGCGAGATCGAGGCGCTGTTTCGTCCACGTGCCGTCGGTCGCCGGGCTCAAGACATACGCACGTCCTTTGACGTTTTCGAGCGTCGAGATCAATACGCGATCGCGGGTCGTGACGACCCCTTCCAGCGTCGCGCGATCGCCCGGCGCGTACACCACCGACGGCACGAGGTCGGCCGGAGCTGCGAGCGCCCGGTCGGCATCGAGGGCGACGAGCGAACCCGGCTCAAACGTCGTCCCGGCCGCAGTCCACGTTTCTTCGGTTTTCACGAGCAGGCGTCCGTGCAACATGCACACAGGCGACGCTTTGAGCGGAATGGCAAATCTTTTCGTGCTGTCGCCCGTGACGAGGTACGTCTCGTGTTCGAAGAACGACGTGCCACGATCGAGGAACGCGATGCGACGACCGTCGCCGTCGATGACGACCGACGGACTCACGCTAACGTCATTCTTCGTGCCGCGATAGATTTCGGTCGCCGCTTGGAGCGACTTTCCGCGCATCAGCCGCTTGACCACGAACGGGTACCCCGACGTCGTGAGCTCGCCGGCAGACCATTCGCGCGAGACGAGCAACGTGTCGTCATCGGCCCAGGCGACGTTCTGTTTGCCGTGCGGCAGCACGAAGCCGTCCTTTACGAATTTCTTCGTCGTGAGATCGAACTCGCGGACGGTCGACGCGTCTTCGCCGCCATCGGAGAGGTCGATCAGACAGCGGCGTTCGCTCGGCGAATCGCAATCCGCGCCATGAAAGACCCAATTATTGCCTTCGGCTTTCGCGAGCGCATCGAGATCGAGGACGGTCTCCCACGCGGGCGAAGCATTACCGTAATCTTCGAACGTCGTGCGTCGCCAAATGCCCCGGACGTGTTGCGCGTCTTGCCAGAAATTGTAAACGCGGCCAGCGACGATGTTCGGGTACGGGATGCGATCTTTCGCTTCACCCGCCGCAACGGCCGCGGCGTAGGCCGGCGCGAAACGCGGGTCTTTCTGCAAGACGGCGAGGGTCCTCGCGTTCTCAGTTTTTACCCACGCCTGCGCGCGCGGCGAATCGACGCTCTCGAGCCAAACGAACGGATCGGCCGCCGCACTGGCTTGGGGCATCTGCCCGGCCTGCGTGCGGGCGGTCGTAGCGGCGACGCCGGCGGCTGCGACCAACGCGAGCGCGAGCGCGCGCGAGCGGGCAAACGATTGGGGCGAAGACGGGGAAAAGCGCGATGCGAACACGTTGACTCCTTCGGGAACGGACTTCTCTTCGTTCCCGCGCCTGGAATCGCCCCGTACGGGCGCTTGCCGTCGTACGCCGGTCCGCCTGTTGCCCATATCTCCGACGCCTAGCCGAGCTATCGCAGGATCGTCGGCTCGCGCTCGCACGATACAACGCCGGCACGACCGCATGGCACGACAGCAAGTCGCGAACTTCTATTTCGTCTTCTTCTTTTCACACGAGAGCGAAACGCATTAGCCCCGATTGCCTACGATGTCGGGCTTAGAACAACGATGCGGGCTCGAGAAGTTCGACCGGGACGCGATCACCCGGCTCAAAATAACCAAACCCCGGCCCAGCGACGATCAGCGCGTTGGCATCGGCCGAGGTGCGCACCAGCGACGAGCATTGGTTCTCGAGCGGATACGCGTCGAACCCCGCGGCCCCGATTTCGAGCCGGGCAAACATCAAAAAATGGCGCGCATCTTTGCGATGCACGCGGCCGTGCAACGTCGCTTCGAGTGGAAATCCGTACGGCCGCGGGAAACCGGCTTGCGCCCGCACGACGCCGCGCACGAGCGCCACGTAGGCGACGTAGGCTGCGGCCGGATTTCCCGGCAGCACGGCGACCAGCCGCCCGCGACAGGCCGCGAACGCCGTCGGTTTCGCGGGCCGCAGCGCGATCGAATCGAAGGCGAATTCGGCCCCGAGCGCGCGCAACGTTGCCTTGACGAGATCGCGCTCACCCGTCGATGCGCCGCCCGTCGTGATGACCAGATCGGCACCGGCGAGCGCGCGTTCCAACGCATCCCGCAACGGGCCGACGGCGTCTTGCGCGTGTTCGAGGGACACGAGTTGCGCGCCGTCACGGGCCGCGCTCGCGGCGAGCATCGTCGCGTTGCTGTTGCGAATTTGTCCGAGTCCGGGCGTCGCGTCGATCGCGACGATTTCGTTTCCGGTCGAGACGATCGCGACGCGCGGCCGGCGGTGAACGGAAACGCGCGCGTGACCGGCGGCGGCAAGCAGCGCCGCGCGGCCCGGCGTTATGACGTCGCCCGTCGCGACGAGGATATCGCCGCGTTTGGCGTCGTCGCCGGGTTCGAACACGTGATCGAGCGGTGCCAGCGGTTCGCGCAACACGAGCGCGTCGCCCGAGCGCTCCACTTCTTCGAACGGAACGACGGCATCCGCGCCGGCCGGGAGCATGGCGCCGGTCGTGATCGCCGTCGCCGCGTCGCTGGGAAGTGGGGGCGGCACGTCGCCCGCATAGGTCGCATCTATGACGTGAAGCCGCAAAGGCGCCCCGCTCGTCGCCTGGCGTGTCGCCGCGGCGCGCAACGCGTAACCGTCCATCGCCGAGCGCGCGAAGGGCACGATGTCGTCGCCCGCGCGCAGAGTGTGCGTGGCGACCCGGCCGCTCGCGGCGAGCAGCGCGATGCGCTCCGCCGGCAACGGCGTGGTCAATGCGAGCAGCGCGCGACGGGCGTCGGGAAACGCGATGCGCATTTGGGTGTCGAGGGAGAGACGGTGCACGCCCCTTACGACTCCGCGCCGAAGCGTTCCGGATGCGCGTAAACGTTTGCGGAGCGGCCCCGTACGAGGGCCGCGAGCCCGATGCCGGCCGCTTCGGCCATCCGGATGGCGAGGCCGGTAGGCCGCGAGATCGCCGCGAGCGCGACGATGCCCGCGACGGCACATTTCTGCACTAGTTCGTAACTTGCGCGGCTGGTGACCAACGCGAAGCCCACGCGCGCGTCGATCCCGGCCGCGACCATCGCACCTATCGTCTTATCGAGCGCGTTGTGACGCCCCACGTCCTCGCGAACGAGCACGATCGTGCCGTCCGCAGACACCCACGCAGCAGCGTGCACGGCACCGGTGCCGTCGTTGTACGTTTGCCAGGCGGGCAGCTCGGCCGCCGCGCGAAAGAGCGCCTGCGGCTCCAGACGTTGCGCCGGCGCGGCGACCGTGCGTCCGGGGCGTAACGCGTCGTCGATGGTCGTCACGCCGCAGAGGCCACAACCGGTGCGGCCGACGAGCGCGCGGCCGCGGTCGCCGAGCGCCGCCGCGCGTTCGACCGGAATCGAAATGGCGACCTCAATGCCTTGACTGTATTTCACGGCGCGGATCGGCCCCAGTTCGCTCGGATCGGCGACGATCTCTTCGCTGAGCGTGAAGCCGCGCGCAAAATCTTCGATGTCGGCCGGCGTGCACATCATCACGACGTGCGCTCGCCCGTTATAGGCGAGCGCGACCGGTACTTCTTCTGCCACGGTAGCGTCGCTGCGAACGACGCTCGTTTCTTCGACGCGTAAAAATTCGCGCCGTTCGATCGGCTTCGCGTAGCCGAGTCCGAAGAGCGGGTGTTGCGGATTGAGCGTCTCGCGCTCGGCCGCGCTGCGCGGCTTCACCGCTTCACGAACTGGCCGCGTCGACCTTCGCCTTCGTGTTGCTCACGTACTTCCACCCGAAGCGGCCCTTGATGCACAAGTTCCCGCGCGTCACCGTCTGCTCGAACGGCGACGTGACTTTGACGATCTCGTTGTCTTGCACGTGCAGCGTCAGCGTGCAGCCGACGCCGCAGTACGGGCAAATCGTATCGGTTGCGGTTTGCGCGCTTTCGTCCCACGTTCCGGCCTGGCGCATGTCGTACTCGCTCTTGAACATCAGCGCCCCGGTCGGACAGACCGCGATGCAATTGCCGCAGTAGACGCACGCCGAATCGGGCAACTCGACGGCGAATTCCGTCGAGATACGCGCCGCAAAACCGCGGCCCGCGACGGCGATCGCGAACGTATTTTGAAAATCCGTGCCGCACGCCTCGACGCACTTGTAACACAAGATGCACTTTTCGTAGCTGCGTACGTAGAGGCTGTTGTCGATTTTGACGGGCTGAGCCACCGTTTCGCGGTACTCGGTGCTCGGGGCGTCGTGGTGGCCCGTCTGCACGTTGTCGCGCGCCCCGGCTTGCGCCGCAGGGGCCGGCGGCCCGTAACGATCGACATCGCTGCCGTAGTCGTCGCGCCACTGCGGGACGTCCGGGGTCGTGCTCAGATCGGTCGACGAATCGAGAAATTCGAGCACCATCTTGCGGCTGTGACGCACGCGCTCGGAATCGGTCTTCACGACCATTCCGGGCTCGATCGTGCGATTGCACGACGGCACTAGCACGCGCGAGCCGACCACTTCCACCACGCAGATGCGACAGACGTTGACCGGATGCAGCGTATCCGCATAACACAGGGTCGGAATGTTTTTTGCGTTCGCTTTGCAGACGTCGAGAATCGTCGAGCCTTCGGGCGCGCTAACGGCCACGCCGTCGATCTCGAGTTCGATCGCGCGCGGCGGCGCTTGAGGCGGAAGCAGCGTAATCACGTGATGAGTTCCAATCGATGGATGGCCGATTCGATGGCGCTATATGCAGTCTGTCCCAGCCCGCATATCGAGGCGTCTTTCATGACTAAACCAATTTCGTCGAGCAGCGAAATTTCTGTTGCGACGGAGCCGCGCGGCGTTCCGGCCGCAATGCGCGCCAGGGCTTCTTCTTGACGGACCGTTCCGACCCGGCAGGGCACGCATTGCCCGCACGATTCGTCGCGGAAAAACGCCGCGATACGCTGGAGGATCGGCAGCATGTCCACGCTATCGTCGAGCACCAGGATGACGCCCGAGCCGAGCGTCGCCTGCGACGCGCGGACGCCTTCGAAGGTGAGCGGCATATCGAGATCGTCCGGACCGACGAAGAGTCCCGCCGCGCCGCCGAGCAGGATCGAGCCGAGTTTCTTGCCGTCGCGCATTCCGCCCGCCAGATCGATGAGCTCGCGGAGCGTCTTCCCGAAAGGTACCTCGTAGACGCCGGGACGCTCGACGCAACCGCAAAGACAGAACAGTTTGGGGCCGGTCGACGCCTCGGTACCGATGCGCGCGAAAGCCGGGCCGCCTTCGACGACGATCGGCAGCACGTTGACGAGCGTCTCGACGTTATTGATCAGCGTCGGCTTACGAAAGACGCCCGACTGCACCGGGAACGGCGGCTTGTTGCGCGGTTCGCCGCGAAAACCTTCGATCGAATTGAAGATCGCGGTTTCTTCGCCACAGATATACGCGCCGCCGCCCTTGCGGATCTCCAGGTCGAAATCAAAACCGGAGCCGAGAATATCGTTGCCGAGCAAACCGCGCGCGCGAGCGCGAACCATCGCATTGGTCAAGCGTTCGTTCGCAAGTGGATATTCGCCGCGTAAATAGATGAAACCAAATGCGCAGCCGGTCGCGAAGGCCGCAATGGTCATCGACTCGATCAGCGCGAAGGGGTCGCCCTCCATGAGCGCCCGATCTTTAAACGTCCCGGGTTCGGACTCGTCGGCATTGCATATGACGTAGTGCGGGCGTACGGTCTGTTTCGCGACGGCGTCCCATTTGCGGCCGGTCGGAAACGCGGCCCCGCCGCGGCCCATGAGCTTGGCGTCCGTTACTTCCCGAACGACGGCTTCCGGACCGATCTCCAGCGCGCGCCGCAACGCGGCATAGCCGCCGTGTGCGCGGTATTCGTCCAGACTCGTCGGATCGACGACGTCGACGCGGCGCAGCAACACGAGCGTAGGATCGCCGGCCTGCGGCAGCGGCGGTCGCGCGACACGCGCGAAATCGAGCGCGCCGCCGAGTGCGGCCCTAACCGTCTCCATCGTGACGTCGCCGAAGAGATGCTCGATGGGTTTTTCGCCGGCTACTTGAAGAAAGGCGGCCGGGGCGCGATCGCACAGGCCCAAACACGGCGAGCGCAGCCACACCGCGTCCGTATCGTGTAGTTCGATTTGCGTACCGGCCGGGCCATGGTGAGCGGCGGGCCCGACCGTGCGTTCGAGTTCGTCGATGAGGGCTTGCGAGCCGCGCGGCATGCATGCGATGTCTTCGCATACGTGCAACACGCGCTTCGTACGCGGTTCGACGGCGAGAAGCGCGTAGAACGTCGCGACGCCGTACGCATCGGCGGGCGGAACGTCGAGCCTCTTGCAGATGTGATTGAACGCGCCTTCGCTGATCCAGCCGGCGCATTCTTGTGCCGCCTGCAGCGCGGGCAGCAAGAAGTGCCGTTTGCGATGCATGCCGACCGTGCCGTGCCGATGCAGCGGCGCGATCGCGCGGTCGATCGCGTCGCGTTCCTCGGCAGTCGGATCGTCGTCGAGCAACTTGAGATCGGGCATCGGCCTGTTCCTTACTCTCCGACCGCGGCGCTCTCACGCGGGAGCGACGCCGCTTCCTCGGCTTGGATGTCGTTACCGAGCGCGAGCGGCTCGAGCTTCACGGCGCAGGCCTTGAATTCGGCCGTCCCGGCGCGTGCGTCGGTGGCATTGATCGTAAGCCGATTGACGCTGAACTCATCGCCGAAGTGAAACGTCATGAAGACGATGCCCGTTTGGAGCGTCGCCTCGAGATGAATCGGCGCGACGATCGAACCGCGCCGCGAACTGATGCGCACGAGTTGATTTTCGACCACGCCCAGCCGCGCGGCGTCACTGGGAAACATGTCGATCGATTCCGTACGCCGCAGCGGCGAATCGAAGCCGCCGGATTGTACGCCCGTATTGTAATCGCTGAGGCGGCGGCCGGTCGTCAGCGTGAAGGGATATTCCGCATCGGGACGTTCGATCGGTAGCTCGTGTGCGACCACGCTGAAGGGGGCGCGGATGCCGCCCACGGGCTCTTCCCAAAGCCGCGTGTGGCAATACATCGTACCGGGATGGTCGAGGTCGGGACACGGCCATTGGATGCCGTTGAGCTCGGCCAGCCGCTCGTAACTCATCCCGCCGAACATATCGCCGCCGAGCGCGCGGATTTCGTTCCACACCTCTTCGGCAGTCGGGCAACCCCAGTCGGTGCCCAGGCGCCGGGCGATCTCCGCAAGCACCCAAAGCTCGTCGCGCGCGTCGCCCGGCGGCTCGAGCGCTTTGCGAACGCGTTGGACGCGACGTTCGCTATTGGTGACGGTGCCCTCGGATTCGCACCACCCGGAGGCGGACGGCAGCACCACGTCGGCGAGTCGCGCCGTCTCGGTCAGAAAAATATCGAAGACCACGAGATGATCGAGGCCCTCGAGGGCGTGTTCGGTGTGGTTCTGGTCGGCATCCGATTGCACCGGATTTTCGCCGATGATGAAGACGCTTTTCAGCACGCCGCGATCCATCGCATCGAACATCTGCGTGAGCGTGTAACCGTATTCGTTTTTCTGCGGCACGCCGTACGCATCGCTAAACTTTTGGCAAACGGCCGGATCGAGAATATCTTGGAAGCCGACGAAGCGGTTTGGAATCGCCCCCATGTCGCCGCCACCCTGGACGTTGTTTTGGCCGCGTAACGGATTGACACCGGACCCGTACTTGCCGATGTGGCCGCAGAGCAGCGATAGGTTGATGAGGGCGAGCACGTTGTCGACCGCGTTGTGATGCTCGGTGATGCCGAGCGTCCAACAGATCATCGCCCGGTCGGCGCGGGCGTAGAGATGCGCGACGTCCTTGATCGTAGCCGCCGGAATACCGGTTTCGCGTTCAGCGTACGCGAGCGTGAACGGTTCCACCGATACCTTATAGGCTTCGAAACCGCTGGTGGCGCGCTTGATGAAGCCGTCGTTCGCGAGTCCGGCTTCGATGATCTCGCGCGCTATCGCGTTGGCAAGCGCGATGTCGGTGCCGATCTTGACCGGCAACCACGTATCGGCCCACTGCGCGGAAGCGGTGTGCCGCGGATCGACGCTCACGAGCTTAGCGCCGTTATGGATTCCCTTCAGAACGTGCTGGAAAAAAATCGGATGCGTTTCGCGCGCGTTGGAACCCCATAAAATGATGACGTCCGTATGCTCGGCTTCGAGATACGAATTCGTTCCGCCGCCCGAACCAAAAACCGTCGCCAGACCGACGACGCTCGGAGCATGTCAAGTTCGGTTGCAGCTATCGATATTGTGGTTTCGAAACACGGTCCGAGCAAGCTTTTGGGCGAGATAGTTGGTCTCGTTGGTCGTCCGGGAGCAACTGAAGATCCCGAGCGCGTCGCCGCCATGCGCGTCCATCGTTCGGCGAAAACCGTCGGCCGCAGCATCGAGGGCTTCGTCCCAGCTGGCAGGCTCCAGCTTGCCGCCACGCCGGATCAACGGTTGGGTCAGACGTTCGTATTTTGCCATATGCTTCTCCCACCAGTACTACGTCGAACGATTACACTCTTTCGACACATCGCAGGGCGCAAGGGTGCCGCGACGCAAGCAACGGCGCGTCGTGAAACTTTCTGGGAAGGAACCCATATGTCAGCGCGTCGCTCGTACCAGGCGGCCGTAACGCCGTCTTCTTTCAGAGGTATTTCCGTGCAATCGATCTCACGCAACCGTATCGTCCTCGCGGCCGCTCTGACGCTCGCCCTCGTTGCGAGCTTCGCTCGGCCGTCGAACGCGTTTCTGGATAAGACCCGTTTTGCGGCTCACCTCGGGGTCGCGTATTTCGCCTTCCATCACTGGGTTCTCGGGCCGTTCCAGCATGGTGATTTCTCGAACGGCGCCCCCCATCGTACGTCTTCGATCGTTAAGGGAGGCGCCGCTCTGCTCTTCGCCGTCCACGAAGTCAAAGTTGCCGAAAAGATCGCGCGTAACAGCAACAGCCCGATCCTACACAAACTCGACGGCAAAATCGTCGGCCTCGCAGCCTCTTTTGCGACCGTCGGCTCGGCGCTCAAAGCCGGCCATTTCTCTCCCGACGATATCAAGAATTTGGGGTCGACCACGGATTCGGTGAGCAACGACGCCGCCGCCGCCGGCGAACCGATCAAGGACATTCCGGTCGCCATTCCGGGCCAGTAAAGCCGGCGGGCAGGCGCTCGCTGCAAACGGGATCGAGCCGCCGTGATCGTGCGGCTCGTTTCGTTTGCCCTGCCCCTTGGATTCGATACGCTCGCGATCGCGATCGTCCTGGGCCTTCGCGGAGTTTCCCCGTGGCGGCCTGCTCTGATCTTTGCCGTCTTCGAAATGACGATGCCGCTAGTCGGCGTCGTCGCCGGGCATGTTGCTGGCGAACACTTCGCGCTCGTCGCACAAGTCGCTAGCGGCATCGTTCTGCTCGCCGTCGCGGTTCACGCCTTCCGCGAAGCGCTCGAAGACGAAGACGAATCGGCGAACCTCGCCTTCGGCACCCTTCGGGCGGCGCTCGCCGCCGGGTTGGCAATTTCAACGGACGAACTCGCCGTCGGTTTCCCGATCGGCGCGGTCGGCGTGCCGGTCGTCCCTCTGCTCGCGACGATCGGCGTCCAGACGCTAGTGGTAACCGTTGGCGGCATCGCCGCGGGCCGCCGTATCGGCAAAAACTTCGGTCGGCGAGCGGCGCGCTGCGCGGGGCTCGGTGCGGGGTTTGCGTTCGGCGCGGTCGGCGTCTCCCTGTTGGTCGAGGCCGTGCGGCGTTAACGCCGGCCGTCTACCCGGGCCGCACGTCGCTTCCGGCACGCGGCGTTGCAAGGAGGCGGGAAGCCGCCACAGACACCTGACCCCAGCGCGAGAGATAGAGCGCGCACCATTTCGCTAGACGTTTGCGGTCGGCGGGATCGAGCGCGGCGATCATTCTCAAAATGCCGGCGAGTTCGCCCGAGATCGGCGGCTTGGGAGCGTGCATCGCCCCGGCCAGATCGGCCACACGGCGTCGCTCGTCGTCGGCAAGCGCGAGCAACGCATCGCGAAGGGCGATGAAGGCCGACGTATGCGGAAACATCGAACGTACGTTCGATAAACGCCGTGGGACCCTACGCCCTCGAATCGTCGAGGGCGGTTCGCCCTACCACAGCGTGCCGTCGCCGATCGTAATGTAGAGAATCGGTCCGATGCCCCAAAGCAGCCCGACAAGAGCCCAAACGACCTTTTTTCCGCCGTCGAGATCGTTGCGCCCGAGTATGTTGACGATCATGAGGACGAGTGCGATCGGGTGTAAGACGACGGCGATGAGGACCTGCAACAACGTTTTCATATGCGGCCGTTGTACGCCCGCGGCATCGCTGCCTTCAGCCACCGCCGCCGGCTCGAGCTTGCGACCGACGGGTCCGCCCCGGCTCGCATCGTCGCTGGCGAAGGACGTGATCGAACATCGGCGTCCGCTGCCGGCGGGCGCGATTCGAAGCGAGACCGCGTCCGCCGCCCGCTCTCGGTGCGGTAACGATCGTCAAGGCGGATCATGAACGCGTGAGCTTTCAAGTCGGTTCTCTCGGTATTACTCGTATAAAGACGAAATGCACCGCGAAGGACTCGAACCTTCAACCAATTGATTAAGAGTCAACTGCTCTACCATTGAGCTAGCGGTGCCTGAGAACGCGACGCCTTCGATTTCTTGATTCACGGTCCTGTGCGTACGCTCGTTCGGCCGCCCGGCCGAAATAGACGCGCGAGAGTATACGTGGTGCGCCCTGTGGGACTCGAACCCACAACCAACGGATTAAAAGTCCGATGCTCTACCGATTGAGCTAAAGGCGCCCGCTCCGGCGATTCTATATTGTCGCCGCCGTGCCGAGTTCCCCGTCCGCACGGCGGGCTGCGTCGCATGCCAAAATACCCGAACGCGTACGCAGCGCGAACGGGTGGGGTGATTGACGGGGCTCGAACCCGCGGCCTCCGGAGTCACAGTCCAGCGCTCTAACCAACTGAGCTACAATCACCACGCCGACGCGTGCGCCCGGAGGGAATCGAACCCCCATCTTCGAGTTTAGAAGACTCGTGCCTTATCCATTAGACCACGGGCGCCGACGCAGCGAACGCTGTTCGTAACACGTGGTCGAATACATTTGCCGTGAGTCGAGCCGGGCGACCGGAGAACGGTTCGCGCGCGCGCTAGCGCATTTCCTCGTTCTAAGCGCCTCAACTCATCGAGTTGGCGGAGTTGGAGAGCGTGTTATCCATGTGATCGCGCAAGACGGTGAGGCCGACGATTGCGACGGCCGAGACCAGCGCGATGATCAGCGCGTACTCGACCAAACCTTGGCCCGCGTCATCGAAGATAAACGTTCGAAAACTCGTTTTCAATGAGTCCTGCACAATAGCGAAGTGATGCCGGAGAAAACAAAATGTCCCACATCGTTCTCTTTCGGCTTCCGCTATGCGGTTTGCAACGCCGGCCCGTCCGGTGCGACCCCGGTCACACGGCCTGGTCGGGATGACAGGATTTGAACCTGCGACTTCTTGCTCCCAAAGCAAGCGCTCTACCAAGCTGAGCTACATCCCGCTTCCCGCGTCTTTTCCTACGTTCGAGTCGACGGCCTTTACCAATTTGCGGGCGGCTCGACCCCGGTGGCTCATGCGGTTTTTGTCCACGTCCGTTAGTTTCGGCGAACGTTTCCCGCGTGCCGTCGGGCACGAAAATTGCGTCGTACGAGAAGCCGCCGTTACCGCGCTCGATCTCGGCGACCGAACCGGCGAGCTCGTCGTCAACGGCAAACTCGCGGCCGTCGGCGGCGATGAAGTGCAGCGCGCAGACGAAACGCGCGCGGCGGTCCGTCGACCCGCCGGCGGCGATTTCGCTCAGGATCGCTCGACGGCGCTCTTGCCACGACGCGTCTTCGCCACCGTAGCGCGCCGACAAAACGCCGGGTCGGCCGGCGAGTGCGGCAACCTCGAGCCCCGAGTCGTCGCCGATGACTGCGGCCGGCACGCCGTCGGCGACGAGCGTCGCGTAAAGCGAGCGCGCTTTCAATGCGGCGTTGTCCGCATACGACCGCGTGCCTTCGGCGACGTCGGCGTAGCTCGGTGAATCTTCGATGCGCCAACCGGCTTCGGCGAAGATCGCGCGTAATTCGTCCAATTTTCCGCGATTCGTGGTGGCTGCGTAGACGAGCACGCGCGAGCCTTCGCCGCGCCGGCCGGGCGACCCGCGGCTCGAGACTGGGATGACGCACGAATCGCCGAAAGGTCCGTCGGTCGTATCGGGAAGATGTCCGCACCGAAGGCAGTCCCGTTCGCCTATCGTTTACTTACGTCTTTATCGAGGTCGAGCTTCCGTGATAAAAGAGAACAACAACCTTTCGCGTGCCAACTTGCTGCAGCGCATCGCGGTCGCGCCCCTCGCGATCGGAGCTTTCGCCGCCCTTGCGGCCGAAGCCGATGCGAAAGCGCCGCAGAAGGCCGTCATGTATCAGGACAAACCAAAAGACGGCAAGAAATGTTACCAGTGCAGATTTTACATCGACAACGCGAAGGACCCCGCTAAGGCCAACGGCGGCTGTACGCAGGTCAGCGGGTCGATCAGTCCCAACGGCTGGTGCGTCGTCTATGCGGCCGGAAGCCACAAGGGCAATGGAACGGTCGGCGGCGGCAACCGGAAGAGTGACGACAAGGCGGACAAGAAAATGATGAAAAAGCACTAGCTTTCGCGCGTGGATCGTGCGCTCAGCGCCGGCTCGAAGGCCGCGCTGAGCGCGATGCTCTAATTCTCGTCCAGACGCAGGACGGCCATGAACGCCTCTTGCGGTAAATCGACGCGGCCGACGCGTTTCATACGCTCCTTACCGACCTTCTGCTTCTCGAGCAGCTTGCGTTTACGCGAGATGTCGCCGCCGTAGCATTTCGCCAGTACGTTCTTGCGTAATGCGCTGACCGTTTCGCGCGCCACGACTTTGCCGCCGATCACCGCTTGAATCGGCACGTCGAACATCTGCCGCGGAATGAGCTCCTTGAGTTTTTCCGTGAGGCCACGGCCGCGCAGCGGAGCTTTATCGCGCGCCACGATGGACGACAGTGCGTCGACCGGTTCGGCATTGAGCAGTATCTCGAGTTTGACCAGGTCGCCCTCGCGATAACCGATGATCTCGTAATCGAGAGACGCATACCCTTTGGTACTCGATTTCAGCCGGTCAAAATAATCGATGATCACTTCGATCAACGGCATCTCGTAGGTTAGGATGACGCGACCGTCGACGAGGTATTCCATGTTCGCAAGCGTGCCACGGCGGTTCTGCGTTAACTCCATGATGGCGCCGACGTAATCGGGCGGCGTAATGACGATCGCTTTGACGTACGGCTCTTCCATGAGCGCGATACGGTCGCGCGCCGGCAGTTTCGCGGGATTATCGATCGTTTCGATGGTTCCGTCGCTCATCGTCACGCGAAACACGACCGACGGCGACGTTGCGATCAGGTCGAGATCGTAATTCCGCTCCAAACGCTCTTGTACGATCTCCATGTGCAAAAGGCCGAGAAAACCGCAGCGGAACCCGAAGCCGAGGGCGATCGAACTTTCCGGTTCGAAGTGGAGCGCAGAATCGTTGAGGGATAATTTTTCGAGCGCCTCGCGCAGTTGGGAGACCTCCACGCCCTCGTTGGGATAGAGGCCGCAGTAAACCATCGGGACGATCGGCTTGTAGCCGGGAAGCGCTTCGGGTGCCGGGTTTGCCGCCTCGGTGAGCGTATCGCCTACGTCGATCTCGGTGAGACCTTTGATATTGGCAATGATATAGCCGACGCCGCCCAGATCGAGCTGCTGCGTCTTACGCATCTCCGGCTTGAAGACGCCGACCTCGGTCGCTTCGTAAACCTTCTTCTGATTCATCGACATGAAACGCGAGCCCGCGCGCAGCGTTCCGTCGGTGACCCGAACGTACGAGACGACACCGCGGTAGGGATCGAACTGTGCGTCGAATACGAGGCCACGCACGAATTCGTCGCTACCGGTCGGAGGGGGGATTCGCGTGACGATCGCTTCGAGAATCTGCTCGATGCCGATGCCTTCCTTGGCGCTGCACAGGATCGCATCGCTGCCTTCGATGATGAGCAGCTCTTCGATCTCGCGCTTTACGCGTTCGGGATCGGCGGCCGGCAGATCGATCTTATTGATGACCGGGATGATCGTCAGATTCTGTTCCAGCGCCAAGTGGTAGTTCGCCAAGGTCTGCGCTTCGATGCCTTGGGCCGCATCGATCACCAGCAGCGCGCCCTCGCAGGCACGCAGCGAACGCGAAACTTCCGAAGAAAAATCGACGTGTCCGGGCGTATCGATGAAATTGAGTTCGAAGCGCTGCCCGTCTTTGAAATAATCGAGCGTCACGGGATGCATCTTGATCGTGATGCCGCGCTCTCGCTCGAGGTCCATCGCGTCGAGCAACTGCGCTTCCATTTGGCGTTGAGCGACGGTCCGCGTTACTTCCAGGAGGCGATCGGAGAGCGTCGTTTTGCCGTGATCGATGTGAGCGATGATGCAAAAGTTGCGGACGTTCGTAGCCGTGCGCCGAGCGGCAGCGCGCGCCGTTTGCGGTGCGAGCGCCATCTCAGAGAAGCGAACAGTATGCGAAGCTGCCGCTACCGGGAATCGCGTTTTTCACGAACCCGATCAGCACGATGACAACCAGGAACGAGAGGTCGAAGCCGCCGAGCGGTGGGATGATCTGGCGGATGGGGATGAGGACCGGCTCGACGATGCGAGCGACGTACGAACTCCAGCGGCCCTGGAGGCTCGGAACCCACGAAACGACCGCGTAGAGCAACATCGCGAACCAGAAAATTTGAAGGACCCAGTACAGGACGGCCCAAGCTTCGCACGAGATCAACGACACGCGTGACCCGTTCGCGACGTATTCGCCGATTGCATGCGGGGCCGCGGGTGACGGCTACTTCAAACTTGCGAGTACGTCTTGCGGGACGCCGTTGAGATAGGGAACCGGGTCGACGGGTTGGGCGTCGCGCATGATTTGATAATGGAGATGCGGCCCCGTGGATGCGCCGGTTGAGCCGACCAGTGCGATATGCTCGGCCTTTTTCACGTATTGTCCCGGACGAACGTCGGCCCGCGAAAGATGACAGTACCACGTATGAAAGCCGTTCCCGTGGTCGATCTCGACCTTTATTCCGTAACCGCCATCGAAGCCCGCGGCGATAACGGTTCCCGCGGCACCCGCGCGAACGTTCGCGCCGTAATCGGCGTCGAGATCGACGCCCTTGTGAAATTCCGGCCACGGAATGACTCGCCAGCCGAACCCAGAGGCGATGCCGGCGGTCCCGGCGGGGTTGAGCGACGGAATAGCGGCGAGCACGCGCGCGCGCGCCAGATCTTCCAGACGCGCCATGTTCAGAACGCGCAGTGCGACGCCGCGTAAGCGGTTGCCGTCGCTGCGAATACGCTGCGAATCTTCGCGTAACCGTGCGACGCGAGCGGCGACCTGCGCGAAGGATTCGTCGACGCGGTACGACTGACTCCCATCGACCCGGGGCGTATCCCGATTCCCCGTCGTTGGCCGTCCTCTACTTTCGCCGTCACCGATCATCTTTCGAATCTGATCGTTCTGCGTCCGCAGCGCGTGCAACTCGTTATCGAGTTCGGAGGCCTGCGCGTCGATTTTCTGTAGCCGGCCGCGCTGATCGTCGGTGAGCGAACGCAATTCGCCGACGCGGGCTTCCGCGTGGCGCAGCGTCCAAACGTAATAACCGCCGATCGCTCCAGCGACGAGCGCCATGAGCACGGCGCCAAAAACGATGTGACGCCGCGTGAACTCGAGCCGGAAGACGCGGTAGCCGACCGGTGGCACGATCTTGATCAGATAGCCGCTTTTGGCCAACGCGCTAGACTCCGACGCCCGTGCGCGCCATCGCGATCGCGCTCTGCTCTTCTTTCGAGGCGCCTTGCTGCGGCACGAATTTCCGGACCGCCTTGCCGTACGTCCGCGTCTCTTCGCGAGAATAAATATTGGTGAGCACGACACCATCGCCATCGTTATTGAGCAACGCGAGCGTAAATGAGAGGTCGGAGCCGACGTCGTCGAACGAATTATAGCGGATGAACCCGACGCGGTGAACTTCGCGCTTGTAGCTGCGCTCGATATCCCCCAAACGCTCGTCCAGCTTAGCGACGGCCGACGTAGCGGCGACGCGCGCTGCAAGCGAATCCCCGTCGTTGACGTTACCCGATACGCCGGCGAAACTGCTCGCGAGCGCACGCAGCTTCGGGCCCACGACGGCGATATGATAGAGACCGATCGCCAGTGCCGAAACACCGAAGACGAGGCCCGCAAAGGCGCTAATTGGCATCGAAACGTCTATATGCTCTCGTCCAACCCACGGACCCTCCGTTGCACGAGCGAAGCCCGCCGGGAGCCAGGTAATCCGCGGCACAAGCCAGGGCCTACGTACCGTTGCTACCTTCCGGTCCTGGCGGGGTTGATAGGTTGGCGTTGCGCGGAGCCCAACCCCCGACAAGGCGAACCAGAGTATAACACAGCGCGTTAATGTTCCGGAGGACCAGTTTCACGTGCCAATATCGATTCATCCGGCGACCGCTCGCCTGACCGCACTTTTGGGAGCGGTGCTGTTCGCGTCGCCCGCCTTGGCGGCGCCGCTCACGCGGCCGTCGGCCGGGCCCGCGGCTATCGATTTCGCGCTCGACGCGAAAACGATCGCCGCTAACTGCCGGCGCGAGATCGGGCGGGCCGGAGCGCTCGCAAGCGCAATCGTCCGCGTGCCCCGGGCGCGGCGCACTTTCACATCGGTCGTGCTACCGCTCGAAGATCTCGGTGCAAATCTGAGCGACCGGCTCGTTGCCGAGTCGTTCCTGAGCAACGTGGGCACGGAACGCGCCGTCCGCGATGCGTCGCTCGCCTGCCAGAACTCGCAGAGCGATTTCGTAACGGCGCTATCGGCGCGGCCGGATCTGTACCGAGCGGTTGCGGATGCCGCCGCCAGCCGCACGGCGCGGAGCGCCGCCGATGTGAAGCTCTTGCATCTGTGGCTCGTTTCCCTCAAGCGGGCGGGCGCGGGCCTCGCACCCGCCAGTCGCAAGCGTTTCGTCGCGCAGAGCCAGCAGTTGACGCAGTTGCAGAACGCGTTCGGGGCCAATCTCGGCAACGATAAGACGACGATTCGGCTCGCGCCCGTCGCCATGGCGGGCCTGCCGGCAGACCTCGTCGCCACGTTCAAGCGTGAGGGCGATGTTTACGTGGTGCCGGTCAACGAGAGCACGTCGGAGCGGTTCATGGAGAACGCGACCGATGCGCATGCCCGGAAAAGCTATTACATCGCAGACGAGACGATCGCGCCGCAGAACGTCGCGCTCTTACGCCGAGCCATCGCGCTGCGATCGTCGCTCGCGCATATTCTCGGCTATAAAACGTGGGCTGCATACGTCCTCGCCGACCGCATGGCGACGTCGCCCGCACGCGTCATCTCGTTCCTGCAGCAACTCGATGCCAAGCTGCTCCCGCGGGCGCGGACCGACCTGACGCGTCTGGCGACGCTCAAAGCGAAAGATCTCGGCCAGCCGACGGCGACGATCGACCCATGGGACGTCGCATATTACGATAATCAGCTTCGCAAAACGCAATACGCCGTCGATACGAACGTCGTGAAATCGTACTTTCCCGTCGAGCACGTGGAACGCGCCGTATTCGACATCTATGCCAAACTACTTGGCGTCACGTTCGCCGAGCGCACGCCCGCCAACGTTTGGGCGCCCGGGGTGACGCAATGGTCGGTCACCGATTCCGCTTCGAAGCGATACATCGGCGATTTCTATCTCGATCTCTTTCCGCGTGACGGAAAGTACTCGCACTTCGCGAGCTTCCCGCTGTTGCCGAACCGGCGCTTAGCCGACGGCAGCGTTCGCCCGCCGCTCGATGCGATCGTCGGGAACTGGCCTGCGCCGGCGCCGGGCAAACCGGCGCTGCTCTCACACGGCGATGTCGAGACGTTCTTCCACGAATTCGGTCACGACATGGCCACCTTGCTCGCGACGACGCCCTACGAGACGCTCTCGAGCGGCTTCCGTCAGGATTTCGTCGAGGCGCCCTCGCAAATGCTCGAAAACTGGGTGTGGGATCCGCAAATCCTGAAAATGCTTTCGAGCAACGTCGAGACGGGAGCGTCCTTACCCGATGATCTCATCGCAAAGATTCGCGCCGCGCGTTACGTCGACAACGCCTATTACACGACGCGCCAGATCATGCTCGCATCGATCGATATGGCCTATCATACCGCCGGTCCGACCGTCGACACGACCGACGTCTGGGCGCGCGAAGCGCGCACGTTGACGCCGTTGCCACTTCCCTCCGGCGTGCATCCCGAATCCAGCTTCGGACATCTCATGGGCGGCTACGATGCCGGTTATTACGGCTACCTGTGGAGCAAAGTCTACGCGCAAGACCTCTTTACCGCTTTCGTGCGGGGCGGTCTGGAAAGCAGCGTGGTCGGTGCGCGCTACCGCCACGATATCCTGGAGCCCGCGCGGGAACGGGAACCTGATGCAGAAGTGCGCGCGTTCCTGGGCCGGCCGATGGACCCGACGGCGTTCTACAAGGAATTCGACGCCGGAAAATAGCGTTAGGGGGACGGAAACGACGCGGGGCCGCGAACGACTGCGGCCGTCGCGCCGAGGACGAACCCGATCGCTAGGGCGCACGCGATGACGACGGCGGCAAAAATTCCCGCTCGCCGGCGCGACGCGCCGAGCGCTATTTCTGAACCGAAAGCGAGTAAGACGACCGCGTACAACGCCGCGAGCGGAAGCACGAAGGCGAGCTGCGGCACGAGAATGGTCGCGCCGGCGATCCATACGGGAGTCAGCGCGTGCGCTGCGATGCGGAACGCCCGTGCGAACGAACGCGATAGGCCGAAGCGGGGAGCGAGCGCCGCGATGATGAGCGCGATGAGCGCGACGCCGCCGACGGCGAAGCCGAACGAGGAAAGTGATTCGGCAACGGCTTCGGCCACCGATGTGCGATACGTCTCGCCGGTGGCGATCCGCACGCCGACGACTCGTAAAGCGATGTAGGTGGCCAGCGGCCCGATGGCGGCCAGCGGAATGACGTAGGCGAACAAAAGCGCCGGAACGGAGGTCGATTCCGTCGCGATACGGTTCCACGTCGCCCGCGGCCGGCACACGATCGCGAGCGCCCGGACGAACGCTGGCACCCTCGCCGTGACTCCGGTTATCGCGTCTGGGCGAGCGCGTCGCCCAGCGAGAGCGCCGCGTATCCGAGCGAACGGATCACGCGCGCGAGTTGCTGGCGCAACGGGCGATGCGCGGGTCGCACGCCGGCGAGCATCCGATGCGCGGCCGCATCGGCTTTGAGTTGGTCGATCCGTATTCGCACGAGCGAAGACAGCAGATCGCAATACACGGAACAAGCTCCATTCGAAGAACGAGTGCAGAAAAGGACGGGAGGAGGCAAATAAAAAACCTCCGCTATACACGGAGGCTCGAAGGACGAAGCCGCGCGCTGGCGCTACGTTCGCTCGAGAATCCGTCGGTCGTTCGGCGTAACGCAAACGCCATGCAGGAGGGCTCCCGCGGGCAGCGCCATCGGCGAATTAAGCAATCGAATCATAGGTAGCTGCTCCTTTCCGGAAGTCGATGCACGCAGAGCGGGTACGAACCTGCGATGGTTCGAGCTTACCACGCGCGTTGCCGTTGCGTCAAACCGTTGTCAATGCGGAAGTACGGGCGCCGCGGTCGCGGCAGAGTTGGGACCCGCGGAGCCGCCGGGCAATGGCGTTACGAACGGATTATTTCCCGGCGCCGGATAGCCCGCCGGGACGGCCCCCGGCGTCGCCGCCAACTCGTCGGCGTAGAGCACGAGCAGATAACTGACGTTTTTCTTTAGAACCAAACCATCGAGCGCAGACGACGCGACGACGTGGGTCGCGACGGACGCCTTGGGATCCGATGCGACGAGGGCATCGTGATGGTGGCGTCCGGCGGCAAAGACCGCAACGGTGTAGCCGCGCTGCGCAGTATCTTCTTCGGCCGGAATCGTGAAACGTACCGCTGCCAGTCCGTAGAGCGCGATCTCGACTCCCGGCTTGATGAAGCCGCGCACGAGCGCCTTGCGCACGGGATACGTTTGCACGTTACCGCTGGGCTGGGGAGTGGGCGCACCGGGAGCGTCTTCGGGATAGACGACCAGTTTGGTGACGGTTTTGACGCCGGCGCCCGAACGCGCCGGTGACGGCGACGCAGCGGCGGGCGCGGCCGACGGTATGCTGCTCGCAGACGGCGGGCCGCCGCTCGGCTGCGCAGTCTCCGTCGCCGCAACCATGACGGCAACGGCGCGGGTCTTCGTGCGGCGTTTCACGTGCTTGGCGTTGCGGCGCGCGGGGGTCGCGCTGCTGGTCGGCGTTGCCGTGGGGCTCGGAGTCGGAGATGGCGGCGTAGCGCCGAGCTGCAGCGTCACGGCGAAACCGTCGAGCGGCGGTAGTGGCAACGTCGTCATATCGGGCGTGAGATAGACGGCACCATCGAGCGTACGCTGGCGCGTCTGCGCGGCGGCTCCGCCCGGTCCCGGAGGTTGAGCGTTCGGCTGCGTGGCGGGGAGACTGAGCCCGGACCCGCTCCCGAGATTGCCCTGGCACCCGCCCAGGGCAATCGCGAACGCCGCGACGGCGAGCGAAGTGAGTTGGATGGGCGAAACGCGCATGCTGGAGCCTTCGGCATGGCGCGCACGGTATCTTCGATCGATGGCAGGGGCCGCACCGGCCCGCCCGAGCGTCCGACACCTCCCTGGAAAGTTTCGGATGCTTGCAAAGGTCGCCATTGCCAGAAAGGAGCAATGGAGGTGACCTTCTCTCGCGAGTTCCGCCAGGAGACGTTTTGAAATTGTTCCAACGACTTTTACCGGCATGTGCGGTCGCGGCCTTGTTGGCGAACGCCCTCCCGGTCTCCGGCGCGCAGTTGCGCAGCGGCTTCGCCGCCGACGTGACGAAGCGCGCCGACGTGCGCGATCTCGGCCGCGCCCGCGCGACGTTGCCGGTCACCATCGCGATGACGCTCAATTATCGCCGCGAACGCGAGCTCGACGCGCTCACCAAGATGCAGAGCGACGCGCGGTCGCCGCTGTACCATCGGTTTTTGAATAACGCGCAGTTCGACGCCTACTTCGCGCCGACGACCGCAGATTACGCTCGAGCGATCGCGTCGCTGCAGCGGGCTGGATTCCGCGTCACCGCGACGTTTTCCAATCGAACCGTCATCGACGCCGTCGCGCCCGCAGCGGCGGCCGAGAAATACTTCAACACCGAAATTCGTTCCGTCGCACAGGCCGGTTACGGCTTCCGCTATACCAATGCGCGCCCCGCCACGCTGCCGGCCGACATTCGCGGGGTTGTCGGTTCCGTCTCCGGACTGAGCAATCTGATCGTGGCCCACCCCGCGCTCGCATTTCCCGACGCGCAGAGTCGCGCGGCGCAGATGCGGCTCGCCGTCGTGCGCGCGCTCGATGCCGAGCGGCCGCAGCCCGCCCGTAACGTCGGCCCGCGTCGCCCGAGCGGCGCTCGCTTCGATGTCTCTCGCGTTCGCCGCACGACGACGCGCGGCGCCATCGCGCCATCGGCAACCAACGTCGTCCAGGATCCCGGGTTCGAATCGGGCGGCACGACATTTTGGCGGCAGTGCGGCAACGTTGCAGCGACCGTTTCGAATATCCGCGCGCATTCCGGCGTGTATTCCGAACGCGCCGGCTCGACCAATTCGTCGACTGGTGAAATCAACGGAGATGCCGGCCTTTGCCAAAGCGTGACGATTCCCGCCAGCGGCCGGCTCAGCTTTTACACCTATCAAATGTCGAACGAAGCGGGGACGGCGTACGCCTATCAGTGGGCACTGCTGCTCGATGCGAATGGCGCAATCGTGGCGCAACTGTATAAAACCGTGAACAATACCAATGGCTGGGCCTTGCGCTCGTTCGACCTCTCGGCCTATGCCGGGCGAACGCTTTCGCTCTACTTCGGCGTGCACGGCGACGGCTACGGCGGCAATTACACAATTCAGTACGTTGACGACGTGAGCCTCATCAGCGGCGCTGCGACGCCGACGCCCGCACCGTCGGCGACGCCGAAACCGACGGCGACGCCGACGCCGGGACCCGTGAAGACGCCGACCCCGGCGCCGACCAAGACGCCCACTCCGTCACCGACCAAGACGCCGACGCCGGCCCCAACGGGAACCCCGACCCCCGCCCCGACCGCAACGCCGACCAGCGGCGGCGGAGCGCCGATCGGCGGTAGTCTCAACGGGCCCGACGGCGGCCTCGGACCCGTCGCCATTGCCAACGGCTTCGACCTGCCGGTGCAGCACGGCTACAACGGCACCGGGCATGCGACGGGTGTCGCGATCTCCGGGGATTACTCGGATCAAGATCTTGCGACGTATCTCAATTACTTCGGAATCGCGCGCACCGGCCCGGCGACGACGCGCGTCGCCGTCGACGGCGGTGCGACCTACGATCCGACGTATTCGACCTCAAACGCATCGCTCGAATCGACCCTCGACGTCGAGACCATCGTCGGTCTCGCACCGGGCACGAAACTCTACATGTACCTATTCCCGGATCTTTCGTCGGTGCACATCGAAGACGGGTACAACCGGGCGGTCTCGGATAACGCGATCGACGCGCTCAATTCGAGCTTCGGCGGTTGCGAGACCGGAGATGCCGCCTTCGACACGGCGACCAATCAAATCGCAACGCAGGGCGCCGCCAAGGGTATTACCTTCGCCGCATCGAGCGGCGACTCGGGTTCCGCGCAGTGCAGCGGTGCGACGGGCGTTTCGGCGCCGGCGAGCGGTCCCGAATTCGTCGCCGTCGGCGGTACCACCATCCACGTGACGTCGACGGGAACGTATAGCTCCGAAACGGCATGGAGCGGTTCCGGCGGCGGCGTCTCGACGCAGTTCGCCGAGCCAGCGTATCAAGTCGGCGTCGCCGGGGCGAGCACGTCGGGACGTAACGTTCCCGACATCGCCTTCCCCGCCGACCCAAATACCGGAACGGCGTTCTACTTCGGCTCGGGCGGGGCCAGCCCGAAGTGGCAGGGGCCGCTCGGCGGCACCTCGTGGGCTTGCCCGATTTACTCGGCGCTCCAGACCGAGATAAATCAACGCCAGAACGCCCGCGCCGGCTTCGTCGATCCGCGGATCTACAGCGCCTTCGCGAGCAACGGTTACAACGCGTTTCACGACATCACGTCGGGAAGCAACGGCGCGTTCGCGGCTCACGCGGGCTTCGATAACGTGACCGGTATCGGCTCGCCGAAGGGATATTTTCTCTCCGGCACGCTCTAACGTAGCGTGGGATCGCACGGCGTCGTGCGATCCCACGCTCCTTTCTAGCGCGGAGCGGCTGGCGCCGAAGCCGGCGCGATGATACCGCGCACGTCGCCGAGACCGATGCGCGGGCGCGCTTCGCGCGCGCACCAGCCGCGCATAACGACGTGGTCGCCGTCTTCGAGAAACCTCCGCGACGAGCCGTCGCCGAGATGGAGCGGGCGTTCGCCAAGCCACGTCAGTTCTAGTAGGCTTCCCCACGAATCCGGGGCTTCGCCCGAAATCGTGCCCGTCCCAAAGAGATCGCCCGCACGGATGCGCGCACCGTTGCTGGCCGCGTGTGCGAGTTGCTGCGCCATGCTCCAATAGTGCGAGCGGAAATTCGTGCGACAGACCACGGTTTCGCCGCTGCCCCCGCTCGTCCGCATCGCCCGCGATGCGACGGCGACTTCCAGTTCCACGTCGTAGGCGGCTTCGCTGCCGGCGTCGAGATGCTCCAGCGGCGGCGGAACCTGCGCGGGCCCGGCCACGCGATACGGTTCGAGCGCGTCGAGGGTTACGATCCAATCGCCAAGCGACGTCGCGAACGACTTGCCGAGGAAAGGCCCCAGCGGCTGCGTTTCCCACGCTTGAACGTCGCGCGCGCTCCAGTCGCTCAGCAGTGCGACGCCGAAGATGGTGTCGCGCGCGCGGCGGGTGTCGATCGTCGCCGGCGGCTGCGGCCCCGCGCCCGTTACGAAAGCGAGTTCGAGTTCGAAATCGAGCGCGCGCGTCGGCGCGTACACCGGCACGCCGTCGCTTGCGACGAATTGTCCGCGCGGCCGCACGATGGGCGTCCCGCTCGCAACGATCGTCCCGGAGCGTCCGTGATAACCGACGGGCAGCCAGCGCCAGTTCGGCGGGAGCGGTTCCGCGCCCGGGCGGAAGATCCGTCCGGCGTTGACCGCGTGCTGCAGCGACGAATAGAAGTCGACGTAGTCGCCGACGTCGATGGCGAGGCGCATCGGCGCTCGCGAACGAGCGACGAAGGCGCCTTCGCCCAGTCCGGCATCGCGAATCGTCGTGTCGGTCGCTGCGAGCAGCTGCGCGATGCGCGTACGAAGACGACGCCACGCGACCGTGCCGCACGCGAGTAGGGCATTGAGCGTCGGTCCGCTGAGCACGGCTGGAGCGCCGGGAAACACGCCGTCGAAGAGACCGCCTTCGGCGCCGACCCGTAAGTCGAAAATCTCGTCGCCGATTGCAACGCCCAGGCGCACCGCGCCGTCGCGTTCGAAGGCGCCGTAGGGCAAATTCTGGATCGGGAAATCGGAATTGCCGGAAACCGGCCGCCAAGAACGCAAGCCGGGATCCGTCGTCTCGTGGAACGTCACGTCGCGCTCTTGTCCGCGGCGCGCAAGCGAATCCTGGCCGGCCGGAGGACCGTCGTCGCAGACGCTTCAATTAGCATCGCATCGCAAACGACCATCAGCAGCCGACCCCCGAACTCTACGTCTCTTGCGACATCGAAGCCGACGGCCCGTGCCCGGGGCTCTTCTCGATGTTGAGTTTTGGCCTCGCCGCCTTTACGCTGGAAAAAAAGCTCGTCGGGACGTTCTCACGCAATCTCGAATTGCTCGACGGCGCCGAGCTCGACGAGCGCACCATGAAGTGGTGGGCCCAGCCGGAGCAAGCCGCAGCCTTCACCAAATCGCGGGAATGTCTGGTCTCGCCGCGCGGGGCGATGGTCGACTGCAAGTCGTGGCTCGAAGAGATGCGCGCGTTCGGGCGGCCGATCGTCTGCGGCGCCCCGAGCGGTTTCGATTTCACGTTCATGTACTACTATTTCCAACGCTTTCTCGGCGAGAGCCCGATTGGCTTCGCGAGCCTCGATCTGCGCAGTTATGCCGCCGCCGTGATGAAGCGGCAGTACCGTCACGTCGGCAAGCGCCAGTATCCGGCGGAATGGATCGACGAAAATATGCCGCATACGCACGTCGCCCTCGACGACGCGATCGAGCAGGGCTGTATCATCGTCAATATGATCCGCCACAATCTCGAGCTGCCGCGCATCCTGCGACTCGAGGATGCGCGTTCAGCCTTGCGCTGAGCGGGTCGGCGGAGCGGAGATCGCTTCGGGAGTGACGCGGTACGCGCCGATCTTGCCGCCCGGATCGATGCGCATCTGCACGAGCATCATCCCGCCCGTGAACGAAGCATCGAACTCGTAACGGCCCATGTCCGCAGTTCCGCTGCGCTGAACGATCGACGTAAACGCGCCGAGCTCATGCATGCGGTCGGAAAGATCGCCGAGTTGCGCCCGGGTGACGTCGCGTTTCATCGTATCGTCGAACGCGCCGATCGTCGTGTTGAGATCGTTCGCGTAGACGGCGCGCGTGACGCGCTCGGCGACCTGTTGCGGCGTACCGCCCCCGGCCGAACCCGAACACGCCGCAAGCGCCCACGAAAGCAGTGCGCCCGTGAGCGCGCTACTGCCGAGTGCCTTCGAACGGCCTAGAACGAACCCCACCCGTACGAAACCGTCTGGGGCGCTGCGGAGTCCGCTCCGCGCAGGGCCACGACGGCCTTCTCCGGCGGCCCGCCACGCTCGACCGCCGCCTTCGAATGCGGCGCGACGACGCGCCCAACGTACGCGGTGTTCTTGCCGCGGCCGTATTTCGCGATCACGAGCGAATGCTGCAAGGAAGCGACTTGCCGGTTGCGGCTCGCTTTGGCGACGACGAGGGAGTGCCGCAGCGACGCGACTTGCGCATCGCGCCGGTGGATCGCGCTATGCTGGTACGCGACTTCCCGCTGTAGATCGCGCACCAGCGCCACTTCGTTTTGGTAAGCCTGATGCTCGTGCACGTAGGCGGCTTGGGCCTGATTCCGTTCCGATTCCGACTCGGCTTGACGACGATCGTATTCCGCGAACCGCTGATGCACTTTCTTATTGTGGTTGATGACCAACAACGTACCGCCGATTGCGGCCGCGCCGAAAATGATATTCCGGGTGCTCGATCCGCCGTCGGCCAGGGCGGGGCGCGGCGCTGCGAACGACAGACCCATGGCTCCGGCCAACGCGGCGGTAGCAAAGCGACTCGACAGATTCATGCGGTAGGATGCTCCTTTGGGCGTTTGTATCGGACGTAACGCGAGCGAACGGGCGGTGGTTCCGGGCCGGTCGCGAAATTGATAGCATGCCGTCCTACGTGCTGGCGGGATCGGTCCCTCCCAAACGCCATACCCAATTTCGGCGCCCCGATGGCGGGCTCTACGCCGAAGAGTTGTTTTCCACGAAGGGCTTCGAGAGCGTCTACTCTCTTCTGTATCATCTTGCCCCACCGACGGCGACCCGGGATGTTCGCGCCTGGGAGCGCCCGCTGCCCGACATGGCAGCCAACGCGCCGCTGCGCAATCGCCATTTCAGAACCCGGGCGCCTGACGGCGTGCGGCGTTGCGGCGATGCCGTCGACGGTCGCGTCGCGATCGTCGGTAATGCCGACGTGGTCGTCTCGATCGCCGACGTTACCGAACCGATGACGTACTTTTATCGAAACGCCGGCGGCGACGAATTGGCCTTCGTTCACGACGGGACGGGCACGCTAGAAACGCAGTTCGGCGAAATCCGCTACCGGCCGCACGACTATTTGGTCATTCCCTCGGGAACGACGTACCGGCTACAGCCGGCCCAGGCGACGCGCCTGGTCGTGTGCGAATCGCGCGGCCACGTCGAGATCCCGCGCAAGTTCCGCAACGCGTTCGGACAGCTCGCCGAACACGCGCCCTACTACGAGCGCGATTTTCGAGCGCCGCGGTTGCAAGACCCGGTCGGCGCGACCGGCGAGTTCGAGATACGCATTACCAATCGCGGCCGCGATGCCATCTATACCGTGGCGAACCATCCCTTCGATCTCATCGGCTGGGACGGCTTCTGCTATCCGTACGCTTTCAACGTCGACGAATACGCCCCCATCACCGGGCAGTTGCATCAACCGCCGACCGCGCACGCGACGTTCGAAGCGCCGGGCGCCGCGTTCTGCGTTTTCGTGCCGCGGCTCTTCGATTACCATCCGCTCGCGATCGCCGTGCCGTACAATCATTCGAGCGTCGATTGCGACGAGTTGCTGTATTACGTCAGCGGAAATTTCATGAGCCGGCGCGGAATCGAGGCGGGTTCCTTCACGCTGCACGCGGCGGGCGCCCCACACGGTCCGCAGCCGGGCGCCGTCGAAGCGAGCTTGGGCAAAACGCGCACGGACGAACTCGCTATCATGATCGATACCTTCGCACCTCTGGAGATTGCGGACGAAGCTCGCGCGTACGAAGACGCGCAGTATTTTCGCTCGTGGATCGCCAACGCGTAACGACTCCGGGAAGGCAGCGTAACCATGGCCCTCGCAGCTGCCGAGCGCGACTCGGCACTCGACCGTCTCGACTGGGATCATCTTCACTTTTACGTCGGTAATGCAAAGCAAGCGGCGCACTATTATGCGACCGCTTTTGGATTTCGTATCGTCGCTTATGCGGGCCCGGAAACGGGCGTCGCCGGGCGCGCTTCGTACGCACTCGCGCAGAACGATGTGCGCTTCGTCCTGAGCAGTTCGCTCGGCTCGGGCGATCCGATCGCCGAACACGTCCGCGTGCACGGCGACGGCATTCGCGACGTGGCACTGCGCGTCGCCGATGCCGCTGCGGCGTATCGCGCGGCGGTGGCTGCCGGCGCGCGGCCCGTTGCCGAGCCGCACGAACTCCGAGATGCGCAGGGCCGCATCGTCGTCGCCACGATCGCAACGTACGGGGACACCGTCCACACGTTCGTCGAACGCCAGGCCTATAGCGGGACATTTTTGCCGGACTTCGTCCCGGTCGCCGTGTCGCCCGCAGCGCCGCAAGCACCGGAGTTGCGCGCGGTCGATCACTGCGTCGGCAACGTGGGCTGGAACGAGATGGATTCGTGGGTCGGCTACTACGCGAAGACATTTGGCTTTTCGCAACTGGTGTCGTTCGACGATAAAGACATTTCTACGGACTACACGGCGCTGCGCTCCAAGGTCATGTCGGACGCGGACCACCGGGTGAAGTTCCCGATCAACGAGCCGGCGCGCGGGCTGCGGAAATCGCAGATCGAGGAGTATCTGGATTTCTACGGCGGTCCGGGCATCCAACACGTCGCGATCTCAACGAACGACATCGTCGCGACGGTGCGCGCCTTGCGCCGCAACGGCGTCCAATTTCTCGAGACACCCGCCTCGTACTACGATGCGCTCGCCGCGCGCGTCGGCAGCATCGACGAATCGATCGCGACCTTACGGGAGCTGAACATTCTGGTCGATCGCGACGATCGCGGATACATGCTGCAGATCTTTACGAAGCCGCTGCAAGACCGGCCGACCCTGTTCTTCGAAATCATCCAACGCCGCGGGAGTCTTTCTTTCGGCAAAGGCAACTTCAAAGCTCTCTTCGTTTCGATCGAAGAGGAACAAGCGAAGCGAGGCAACCTCTAACGATGCGCTCCCAGAAACTTCCGACGCTCGCGTTTATTGCGACGGCGCTTTTCGCATCCGCTCTGCCCGTCGGCGCCTGGCCGACCCACCGTGCCGCCGACGCGCACGCGGCGGCGGTCGGCGCCGTCGGGCCGACGCCCTCACCGCTGCCCACGGCGACTTCCACGGCGACGAGCGGCCCGACGGACATGCCCACGGGCGTACCATCGGGGATGCCGACGGGCCGCCCGACGGATCGGCCGGGGCCCCGTCCCACGAAAAATTCCGATGCATCGCCGAACGCGTCGGCATCCACCTCCGGTGCGGCCACCGAAGGCGAGCCCCTCGCCTACGATAAGTTTGCAAAGAACGCCGAGCTCCAGGGCGGCCTCTTCGGCATCGTGCGCAAGAACGGCAAAGTATATCTCACGCTCGCGAAAGATCAACTGGACAAAGAATTCTACGAACACGCTACGACGGCCAACGGGCTCGGCGGCTTCGGCATCCTCTCCGGAGACGATTTCCAGCAGCCTGCGCGCATCGTGAAGTTCGAGCGCATCAACGATAAACAAGTCGCGTTGCTGCTTCCGCAATACCGCTTCGAGGCGGAGCGCGGGACGGCCATCGATAACGCCGTCAAGGCATCGACCGCCGATTCCGTCGTCGCCGTCATGCCGGTCGCCGCGGAGGACAAAGCGACGGGAAGAGTCGTCGTCGATCCGGCGTTCATGCTCGGCGATACGCTCGATCTTGCCAACGCTCTCAACGAGATCGTCGATAACCCGAACGATCCCAATAACGCGATGCGTCCGAAGAACCCGCAGGGGGCGTACCACTACGACGCCGGGCGTTCGTACTTCGGCCCCTCAAAAGCGTTCCCGAAGAACGTCATCATCGAGGCCGAGCAGACCTTCGCGTCGACCAAGCCCGATACGATCAACACCGTGACTGATCCGCACAGCATCGTCATGCGCGTCAAGTACAATCTCTCCGAGATCCTCAGCACGCCGGGTTACATACCCCGCCTCGCCGACGACCGCGTCGGATACTGGCAAGATCCGCACGTAAACTTCAATCGCGACGATCGCATCGATAACATCGAGCGCTTCGTCTTGCGCTGGAACTTACGCGCGAGCGACCCCAGCCGGCCGTCGGACGCCGTGAAGCCGATCGTCTACACGTTGACAAACACGATTCCCGACCGCTATCGCGCACCGATCCGCGAGGCGATCCTCGAGTGGAACAAAGCGTTCGAGCGCATCGGTATCCGCAATGCGGTGCAAGTCGTCGACCAGCCGAGCGATCCGAGCTGGGACCCCGACGACATCCGTTACAATACGATTCGCTGGCTTACCGAAGCCAACGGCGGCGGTTTCGCCGAAGCGCAGATCGAGTGGGATCCGCGCACGGGCGAAATCTTTCGGGGCGGCGTGCTCATCGATAGCGACATGATGCGGTACGGCAAGTTCGAATACGGCGATCTGGTCGCGCCGTCGTCCGGTGGCCCCGTGTCGTCGAGCGAGACAACGCCGGGCGCTGGGCAGGTGTCGCAACGCTCGGCGGAACTGTGGGACCCCGCCGACCTCGCCGGCGTCGCGCCACGCAAACATCATGCGAGCGGTTTCATCCATCGCGATACGGGCGGAAAGATTGAAGCCGCGTTCGGCGCGCTTTCGTTCGTGCTCAGCGGCGAAGAAGTGCCGCCGAGCTACACGCACGATTTCCTGAAAGCTATCGTGCTGCACGAGGTCGGCCACGATTTCGGCCTCGCGCACAACTTCATCGGCCACAATGCCTACACGGCCAAAGAGCTCAAGAGCAAAGCGTTCACGAGCGTCAACGGCGTCGCATCGACGGTCATGGAGTATGCGCCGGTCAACATCTGGCCGAAAAACTCGCCGCACGGCGATTACTATCAGACCGTTTTGGGACCGTACGACTATCACGTCATCCACTGGGGCTACGCTCCGGCCGGCGGCCGGACGTCCGACGAAGAAGTTCCGACGCTCAACCGCTGGGCGCAGGCCTCCGTCGACCCAAAATTCGCGTTCGCCTCCGACGAGGATAACGAATACAACGGACATGCCGTCGATCCGCGTATCGCGACCTTTATGCTTACCAACGACAGCATCGGCTGGTGTCAGACCCAACTCGGTATCGATCGCGATCTGATCCGCACCATCGACTCACGATACCCGCGTCCGGGCATGCCGTGGGATCAAGAGCGCTTCGCGTTCTCGCTGCTGCTCGGGCAGTACGGACGTTGCGCGCAGGCGATGACGCACTACATGGCAGGCGAGCATCTCTCGCGCGCGCGCCGCGGCGACCCGCACGCGCCACCGCCGCTCACGCCGATCTCTCGCGACGAAGAACGTCGAGCGTTTTCCAATCTCGATAAGTATCTTTTTAGCGACAGCGCGTGGCAGATCTCATCGTCGACGCTCCGGCGCCTGGTCTATAGCGAATATGAGGCTTTCGTCGACTTCGGTTACAAGGCGGCGCCGCGGCACGATCTTTCGCTTTCCGCCATCGTCGCGGGCTACCAAAATCGCGCGCTGGGCTATATGTTCACACCGCTGGTGCTGCAGCGCCTGGCCGATTTGCCGAGCAAATCCGCTACGTTCAATCCGATGACCACGGCCGATCTGTTCACGTGGACGCAAGACAGCGTCTATGGCGATCTCGCCCGTAACGCTCCTGCGCGGAGCAGCATCCACCGCAATCTGCAACGCAGCTACGCGCGCTTTTTGGAACGCATGGCAATCGCGCCGCTTCCCGGAACGCCGTACGACGCGCAAGCGCTCGCACATCACGAACTCGTATCGCTCGCCGGCAACGTCCGGCACAGTCTAACGAAACGCGGACTCGATCTGCAGACCCGCGCACACCTCGAGGCGCTCGGCGAAGAAGTACGGCGCACGCTCGATACGCGCGACGTCAGCAACGTCCGCACGTAGTCGCTCTAGAACGGGTGCGACGTAAGCGTCGCGCCCGTTTTTCTTTACACGGAGATCACGCCGTCCTGCAGTAAGTCCGCGACGGCGTGTGGTACGGCTCACTACCCGATCCCGAAATCTCTTGCATCGTTAGAGCGCGGACGACCACTGTAGTATGGTTACGGTAGGACTTGGTATTGCTTTGGCGCTCTCCCAACAGGGAGAGTCCGCTTCCCTCTTGCGCGCACCGGCGTCGATCGTCGAGCGTAGCTCGTCGGTGCCGGCAAATGCGATGTCGCATGCGACGCTTCCGGCTGATGCTGCGACATTACTCGCCGCGCTCAATGCGACACGATCGTTGCAGGGTCTCCGGCCGCTCGTCCTCGATGCGCGTCTGTGCGCGATTGCGGAATCGCACGGCATCGATATGGCGACGCGGCGTTACTTCGATCATGTGTCTCCCGAAGGCATCAGCCCGTTCGAGCGGATGGACCGCGCGCACTACCGGTACGGCTATGCCGGTGAGAATCTCGCGCTCGATCGCAATGTCGCGGCGGCGCACCGCGCGCTGCTAGGCTCGAGCGAACATCGCAGCAACATGCTGGAGCCGCATTATTCACGCGTCGGCATCGCCGCCGTCGGCTCGGCGATCGGCGAAATCTTCGTCGAAGATTTTAGCGACTAAGCGGGGCGAGGCTCAGCAACGTCGACATCGCGCACCGTCGTGGTCATGAGCGGTAAGCGGACGCGAAACTGCGCTCCGCCGAGCAGCGATTCCGTGACGTCGACTTCGCCGCCGATCCGTTCGACCATGAGCCGTACGACGGCAAGACCGATGCCGCTACCGTACGCGCGGGCGTTGGCACCACGCCGTGCCAGCATAAAAACGGCCTCGCGCTCGGCGCCATCGACTCCCGGGCCATCGTCATCGATGCGGACCTCGACGTAGCGGTCGAGCGGTTCGACGGAAACCGAAACTCGACCGTGCTCGCGGCCATGTTTGATGGCGTTCTCGAGAATATTGATCATGATCTGAGCGAGCCGGTCCGCTCCGATCGCTACTTCGTACGGCGTGGTCGCTAGGAGCGTGAGGTCCGTTTGACGCGCCGCCGCAAACGGAGCGACCGCATTGATCGCCGTTACGATCGCAGGGGAAACTTCCGTCATTTCCGCGCGGTCTGGGCCAGAACGCAGATCGAGCACCGATATATCGAACATGCCGTCGACTAAACGTCCGAGACGTTTGGCCTCATTGCGTGCAACTTCGAGGAAGCGCCGAGCGACGCTCGGGTCGAGCTCTTGCTCGAGAAGCGTCTCGAGATAGCCGCGAATGGACGTAAGCGGCGTTCGAAGCTCGTGCCCGATGGTGCTGAAGAAATCGTAACGTTCCCGTTCCCGAGCGCCTCGTTCGAGCGCGCTTTCGACGGCGTGATTCAGCCGAGCGTCGCCGACGATCCCATATAAGACCGTCCAACCAACCTCGACCCGCAGACCGCCTGCAACTTCCATCGCCGAAGCCAAGCGGGCGAGCGTCGCCCGACAATCCGTCGGCGTTGCCACGGAACCGCTATTGCGATTTGGCGACACGAGCGCCGCGATAAAATCTTCGCTTTCGTCATCGTGAGCGAGCAAGTCGCTCGAGCGCAGCGAGCGCGTCGCCGTTTCGACGAACGAGCGCAAGCTGCGCCGTTCGACGGCTCGTGCCGCGGACCGGCCTTCGCGCCAGGCGATTCGTTCGAGGTCGCGCAGGCGCACGACCAGTAACGGAATCGGGGCGGCATCGCCCACGGCACGCAGTTTGCGCGCGAGCGCCGCGACGTCGTTGCATTCCAGCGTCTCCGGGCGCTTAGACCTGCGCGAACTTATAGCCAAACCCATGCACCGTGTGAAGACAGACGCCGAGCCGGTGTTGTTCCTCGAGCTTCATCCGCAGGCGCCGTACGTGGACATCGACCGTGCGTTCGTCACCATCGAAATCGTAACCCCAGACCCGCTCGAGTAACGTGTCGCGCGACAAAGCGACCCCGGAGTTGCCGGCGAGAGTAACGAGGAGAGCGTATTCGCGGGGCTTGAGCCCCACGTCACGACCATCGACGCGGACTTCACGCGCCGCTTCATCGATCTCGAGCCGGCCGAACCGCATGAGTTGCGGCCCACGGTCGTGTTTCATGCCACTCCGCCGCAGGATCGCACGGACGCGTGCGACCACCTCGCGCGGCGAAAATGGCTTTAGGACGTAATCGTCAGCGCCGAGTTCGAAGCCTACGACGCGATCGACTTCATCCGCCCGCGCCGTGATCATGATAATAGGGGTCATGCGCCCTTCCCGGCGGAGCGAACGAGCGACATCGAAGCCGTCGATGCCCGGGAGGCCGACATCGAGGAGCAGTAAGTCAACGCCTTCGCGCGAGAGACGCAAGGTGGTCGGCCCATCGGCCGCTTCCAACGGCGTGAAGCCGTCACGCTCGAGATGGTGCACGAGCAGTTCGCGAATGGCGTGGTCGTCTTCGGCGACGAGCACCCGGATGCTACCCATACCGCCCTCAGTGCCCCGAGCCTTTGAATTGAGACCGAGTGGGCTGAATCACCGAAGATTAACAAAATTTAATCTTTCCGTCGTCTCGCGTTACCGATAATCGGCGGACTCCAAACCACACGTCTCTGTCGGGAGCATTCCCAACATGGTCCACCCGGTCTTTTCGAAGGAAGGCTCTTCTTCGTCATTGCCAACCTCCGGGACCCACCGCCGGCAATTTTGCTTGGCGCCGGCCACGCGCGCCGCGGACGACCTGGTGACGGCGTTCCAATATCTTTGTCGCCGGGGTGCACGCAAATTCTGGCGCGCGGGTCTCGAACGCTCCGATCTAGAGCAAGTTGCTGCTATCGGCTTGATCAAAGCGTCGCGGCGCTACGAGCCCGCGACGCGAACGCCGTTTGAAGCGTATGCCTGGATTATGATCGTCGGCGAGCTCATGCATTACGTGCGCGATTTCGAACGTGTCGTCCGCGTACCACGCCGGCTCCGAAATCTCGAGCGCCGCTTCGTCGATGCGCACGAGATGCTTGCCGGACGCTTTGGCCGGGAGCCGAACGACGACGAACTCGCACTGGAAATCGGGATCGTCGGACGAACCGTCGGCGAAGTGCGCCGCGCTCGCGATAGCGCGCTCGTGGCGACGCTGGATGACGCGGAGACGCGGAGGGTTCGCGCCGTGGAGCCGCTCGGGCTCGAGGACCGGTTGCTCGTCGATACGGCTTTCGCGGCGCTGGGCGAGCTCGAGCGGCGCATCATCGTCGGCGTCTACGTGCTCGGCCTTACGCAATTGGAACTCGGACGGCACTTGGGCATTTCCCCAAAGCGCGTCTCACGCGCACATCATATAGCGCTGCGCACCATGCAACGAGCGTGGGCGTCGTGATCGCAGTCGTCGTTCCGCTCGAACTTTCGCGCATATTCGCACGTTGTGCGCCGGCGGTCGGGCCGGTGACGATGAGCGCGATCGTCACGTACGAGAGCGGCGGCAGACGGTATGCAATCGGCGACAATACCATTCGCCGTTCGTTCTTCCCCGCCGACCGCGAACGAGCCGAAGCACTTGCGACCCAGCTGCTACGGGCGGGGCACGATATCGACCTCGGATACGCTCAGATCAATTCATCCAATTTCACGCGGTTCGGCTTGAACGCGCGAAGTGCGTTCGATCCTTGTACCAACGTTGCGACGGGGGCGCGTATTTTGGGAGTCGCGTATGTCGGCGCAGCACGGACGTTCGGCGAAGGTCAAGTCGCGCTCGTGCACGCCTTATCGGCATACAATACCGGCGGTTACTTCGCCGGTATGTCCTACGCTCGCGGCGTCTACGCAATGGCTGCCGCCTTGCATTTCGAGCGACGACCGTTCGTAAAGCGTACCACCGTTAAGGGCTACTCGACGGAATCCGGCCTTCGTGCCGTCAGTTTTCTTCGCGCCCGACGGTCGCCGACCGGTCGATGACCGATGTCGTCAGCCTGGGTTCGCCAACGCAGCGAACCGCAGCAGCTCTGCTGTCGCGTTCTTTTGCATACGATGCCGACGTGCTGCCGATCTCGTATGACGGCAACGCGCTCACGGTCGCCGTCGCAGTGGAAGGGGTCGAATTACTCGACCGTATTCGTCACCTCACGCGCAAAGAGATCCGGACGGTCGTGCTTCCCGTTCGCGAGATTCGCGAGGGACTCAAGCAACTCTATCCGATGGTTGCGGTCCGGGACGCCGATTCCCAAGCGGCGCAGACGCTCGACGAAATCTTTGCATCGGCAATCGGCAATTACGCGTCCGACGTACACGTCGAACCGGTAGACGGGAAAACGGGACGGGTCCGGCTCGATGTCGACGGCGTGCTGCAGCACGAGCGCACGCTCGCAGCGGGGCTCTTCGAGCGCGTCGTCTCGTTGATCAAAGTGCGCTCGAACATGAATACCGGCGAATCGCGCATGCCGCAAGATGGTCGGCTCACGGTGACCTTCGACGGACGTACCTTCGACGTCCGCACTTCGACGATTCCCGTCGGTGGACTCGAAAAAGTCGTCCTGCGCTTCCTCCAGCGCTTCGATCTCGTTCCAGATCTCGAGCAGTTGGGCATGGGCACGGAATTGCTCGCGCGTTTCCAACGTGCGCTCAAGCGCCCCGGCTCATTTTGCGTCATCGCCGGACCGACTGGCTCCGGAAAATCGACCACCTCATATGCGTCGCTGCAGACGCTCAGCCTCGATTCCGTCAACGTCTGCAGCGTCGAAGACCCGATCGAGTGCCACATTCCCGGCGTCACCCAAATCGCCGTCAACGACAAAGCCGGCATCACGTTTCCCGTCGCGCTTCGCGCGCTCCTACGGCAGAATCCGCACCAACTCTTTGTCGGGGAACTACGCGATGCGGAGACGGTCGCCATCGCGGTACAAGCGAGCCTCACGGGAATCTCGCTCGTCACCACGCTGCACGCGCGGGACGCCTTACGCGTCGCCGCTCGATTAGCGGAACTGGGCGCAAACCGATCGACGCTGGCATCGTCGCTCACGCTCGCCGTCTCCTAACGCTTGATCCGGATGCTCTGCCGCCGCTGCCGCATAACAACTTCCATTTCGTCACAAGCGCTCGTGGTCGCGCGGCGATACGGCGTTGCCGTCAGTGCCGAAGCGTGGGACGCTCAAGGCTGCGATGCGTGCAGCTTTAGCGGCTTTCAAGGCCGCATCGGCGCTTTCGAAATGCTCGAGATCAAGCCGGAACTTGCCGCTGCAATCGAACGTGGCGATACACCGACGCAACTCGGAAAGACGGCATTCGGCGTCGGGTACAAGCCGATGGTCGTCGACGCGCTGCGCCACGTGGCCTCCGGCGCAACTTCCGAAGGTGAACTCTTACGGCACCTGTCCTACGACGACGCGGAGTAAGGACGCCGATGCTAGCCGATATCGAAGAAGCGATCCGCATCTCACGTGAGAGCGCTTACGCCGCGAGCACCTCCGACCTCCACATCGAAGGCAACGAGCCGCCGTGGCACCGCATCGACGGATCGATGCACCGCATGGAGTTGCCGGTTACGGAACCGGAGTCCGTCCGTGCATTTTGTGAGACTTACCTTAGCAAGGCGGAATACGAAAGACTCATCGGCGCGCATGGCTCGGCTGACGGGGCGATCTCGCACCCCAGTTTCGGCTCGATCCGCATTCATGCGTTTCGCGGCGAAAATGGGTTGGCGCTCTCGCTACGCCTCCTACGCGACGGCGTGCCGGATTTGCAAGCCCTAGCGCTACCGGCCATCGTTTCAACGTTCGCAGACTTCGCGACCGGCCTGGTACTCTTCACGGGTCCGACGGGCTCGGGCAAATCGACCGCGCTCGCCGGACTCATCAACGAGATCAATAAGAAATTCGACCGCCATATTGTAACCGTCGAAGACCCGATCGAATATCGGCATCGCAGCAAACGATCGCTCGTGCGGCAACGGGAGATCGGGCGCGACGTCAGTTCGTATGGGGAATCGCTGCGCGGCGTCTTACGCGCCGACCCCGATGTCATCCTTATCGGCGAGTTGCGCGATCCCGAAGTGATGTCGGCGTGTCTCGCTGCGAGCGAGACCGGACACCTGGTCTTTTCCACACTCCATACGTCCGAAGCGGCGGAGACGGTCCAGCGCATCGTCGGCGTATTCGACGGCGGCCGACAGGAACAGGCACGCATGCAACTCGCGCAATCGCTGCAGGCCATCGTATCGCTGCGGCTCATTCCCGATGCGAGCGGTTGCGGGCGACGGCCGGCCTGCGAAATCATGCTCAACTCATCGGCGATTCGCTCGCAATTGATGTCGCCCGAAAAAACGATCCAGATTCGCAATACGATCGAGACTTCGCGCAAAGACGGCATGCAGACCCTCGAAATGGATCTTTCGCGCATGGTGAACGAGCGGCTCATCACATATGAAGCGGCGGTCGCCGCGTCCGATTACCCGGAGCAGATTCGCATAGCGGCAGGGATTCGCTGATGTCCCTGACTTTCGCATATCGTGCTCGGACGCCGAGCGGTGAATCTGTCGCAGGCACGATGCGGGCGCTGGACCGAAACGCTGCGCTCGCGACGCTACGCGAACGGATGCTGATCCCGTCGCGACTCGAGACGACGACGACGACATTTTCCTTCGGCCGCTTTCTGACCCGTGCGAAACCGAACGAACGTCTAGCATTCTTTCGAGCGTACGCTGCACTGGAACAAGCCGGCGTCGATTTTTCAACCGCTTTTGGTCTCTTGATCGAACAATCGCGTACGTCACGCATGCGAGACGCATTAGCGAGCATTCGTTCCGACGTGGAGCGCGGCGGCGAAAAGCTTTGGGCAGCCATGTCGCATCGTCCCGATGAATTTAGCGATCTCGAAGTCGCGATGGTGGCCGCGGGCGAGGAAGCCGGCAATCGTGAAGAAGTCTTCGACCGGCTCGCGACGTTTCTGGAACGCGACGAACGTCTGCGTAAGAAGCTGAATGCGGCGCTCCTGTATCCCGCGATCGTGCTCGTTGCTGCGATCGTCATCTCAATTTATCTATTTGTGGTCGTCGTGCCGCAATTCGCCAAAATGTTCGAAAGTTTCGGCGTGGAGCTATCGCCGGTCATGGTAGGACTGCTCGCTTTCGCGAGCGCCGTTTCGAACCCGTTGGCCGTCGGACCCTTCGTCATCGCGACCGGGATCGGCGTGGTGGCGTTGGCTCGCACGTTACAGACGGTGGAGGGGGCAATTGCCTTCGATTCGTTTCGTATGCGCGTGCCGATCGTTGGTGAAGTGATCCGCAAGACGATTCTCGCACGGCTTTGCCGCGTGCTCGCGACGCTACTGCAATCCGGCGTCAATCAGATGCGCGCCCTCGAAGTGGCGATTCCGGTCGCCGAAAGCCCGATTTACTCGAGCGCGATCGAACTCTCTCGCGATCGGATCGCCGGCGGGCTTTCTGCATCGCTCGAAGAGGCACTCGCAGCGACAAAACAGTTTCCGCCGCTCGTACTCGGCTTCATCCGCGTCGGCGGTACGGCCGGCACGATTCCACAGATGCTCGTGAAAATTGCAGAATATTATGAAGAGGACGTCGAGTCGCTGTTAGCCGCGCTTCCGACGGTCATTCAGACCTCGGTCACGCTCGGGCTCGGCGCCGTCGTCGCTTTGATCGTTTACGTTGTGTACGTCCCGCTTTCGGCGCTCAGTGCGTCGATCCACTAATTTCGTCAGGAGTACGGGCATGCAGCTTACGCATCCGGATCGACCCGCGGCGACGAGTCCCGTATCCCAACGTGGGTTTACGCTCGTCGAATTGATGGTTGTCGTTGCAATCATTGCGTTACTCGCGGCAGTAGTCATCCCCAACTTCGTGCACGCTCGCGCGCAAGCAGCGGTTTCTCAAACTGAAGCGAACATGAAGCAAATCGCGACGGCGCTCGAAGTGTACTATGGCGACCATCAAGACTATCCCAATGCCGGGACGGCCGTGGTTCCGCAGCTTTTCGGCGGCAGCATCAATCCGTATCTCACCGTTACACCCGTTAACGCTCTGGGTCGGCAGCAGTATACGTACGCTTACGTCGGCTCGGCGAGCGGCGTCCCGCCGCACTACACGCTGATTGATCCCGGCAAATACGATCCGACGACCCTCTCGAATCTTACGAAGGGCGCTGGCAGCGCGGCCGGATGCGCGCAAACCTGCACGCAGATTCAATACGATCCTCAAAACGGTTTTTACGGAAGCTAAAAGGATGGCCACCTCCTTCGTCGGCGTCGCACTGCTGGGCTGGTTCGTGCTTGCGACGCTGCTCGTACGCCATGCGGAGCGCGCCTTGACTGCATCTACACTGCCGGCACCATGGCCAACCCTCGCATGTGCGGCACTCGTTATCCCGTGCGCGCTCGTTGCTCGTCCGCTCGCAGAGGCGGAGATCTGCGGTTGCGCCTGTGTCGCACTCGTTGCGGCGAGCGGACCCGACGCTCGGACGGGATATCTCTTCGACGCGATCACGTTGCCGACCGCGCTTCTCGTGACCGCAATCGCGCTCGCGAACGGGGCCGTTGAGAACGCTGCGGCGGGCGTGACGTTACTGGTCGGATCGTTTGGCGCCGTCGTTTTCTTCTCCCGAGGCCGCCTCATGGGCTTAGGCGACGTAAAGGCCATGTATGCGATCGGTGCGGCATTCGGCCCGCTCGAATCCCTCGTCGCGATCTTCGTCGCCTGCGTCAGCGGGACTATCGCCACGTTGGCATCGGCGCACCTCGCACGCGGCACGGAAGTACGCTTTGGACCACATCTAGCGGCCGGCAGCGCGTTCGCGCTTATCGCAGGCTCCGCGATTGTCCATCGCGTCATGGGAGTTTAGTATGAGCCTCAATCACCGGGCATCGTTGCCGCTCGGAGTCGATATCGGTTCCGAATTCGTCTCGATCGTCGCAGCTGACGCGGCGGCCGATGGATTCGTCATCCGGGAGACAGGTACGCTCGAAGTTCCTAGTTGCGAAGCGCCCGCTCTCGATCTAAAAATCGCCGAGTCGCTCCAAGCGATTCTTACGAGCCTCGGCTCCAAAGAACGCCGCTGCGTGCTGGCGGCGCCCGCTACCGACGTCGTCACGCGAGCGTTTCGTCTACCGCCGAAAATGCGCCGAAGGGAAGCGGATCGCGCGGCATCCCTCGAAGCGGACACGATCGTGGATTGGCCGGTAAGCGAACGGCTGGTGGCGCTGGACCCGATACCGGGCGACAATGACCGGATGCTGCTGTCGATCGCACGCAACAGTACGATCGAACGCCTCGTGGCAGTCGCACGCGCGGCCGGGCTCAAGCCGGTCGCCATAGACGTGCCCGCGTGTGCGTGGCGTCGAGCCGTTCCCGATGCCGACGCCATCCTGAACTGCACGAACGAGCCCACGGTACTCATAATTTTCGGTCAACCGGTCGGCACGACGCATATCTTCCCGCCGCGCCTCATCGACGAACGCCTTGCTTCGAACGTTCGCGCGGCATTAGCTGAGGCGCGCCGCGACGGTTTCGCCGACGTGCAGCGCCTTGCCATATTGAGCAGCCGCTTCCGCTATGAATCTATCGAAGCGTTGCTACGCGACGACGGATATGCGATCGGCCCCGTCACGTTGGGCGGCATGGAGTCGCCAACGTGGACCTTTGCGTACGGATTAGCGTCGTGGTCGATCGCACCGCGCGGGCTTGCGACCGTATGATACGCGCCAATCTGCTTCCCAAGGGTAAGGAGCGCTTCGCGCTCGCCGGCATCGACATCGACGCGGAGTTTGCGCGTCAGGCTCTTTTCGGGCTCTTTGTCGTCCTCGCGATCGTCGCCATTGGCGTCGGTATCGAGATGCTGCGTATCTCGCGCCTCAGCTCCGCCGCGGCCGAACAGGAAGCGCGTATCACTGCCAACGCTGAACGCCGAGCCCAAGTCAAAAATCTCGCCCTCGAAGTCGCGCGCTATCAGAGCTTCGCACGCGAGGCACAAGCGTATCGGCGCAGTGGGACCGACGTCGCAATCGCCCTCGCGCGGATCGGCAATAGCGTTCCGGACCGCGTCTGGCTCGATTCAATCGACCGGCAGAACGAGGGTTACACGATTTCGGGCGCCGCCGCAAGCGTCGACACGCTCGGTACCACGATCGTTTCCCTCGGACGCGCCTTGCCGCAGCTACGCGCGACGCTCGTCAACATCGACAATCGTCAAGGCGAAGGCGGCGGCGTGCGATTCTCCGCGCGAATCGCCGGCGCACCGAGCGTAGGGCGATCCGCCGCTCCCCCGGCGACGATTGCTCCGCAAACGAGAGCGACACCATGACGGAACGCGGACGCATCGACGTCCCGCGGCTCATCCGAATCGCGACGTTCTTGTCCGTCATCGCCGCGGCGACCGGCGTCTACTTAGGCTACCAAGCGCAAGTTGAACTGTTGCAACAACGCATCGACGATAATAACAACGAACTGCGTTCGGACGATGTTGCATTCAACGAAGCACCGGTACTGCGCGGCGAACGCGCACAACTGGCCGAGCGTTATGCGTCGCTATTTTCGCAGAATGCGCAAGCGGTCTTCGTGCGCGAACTCGCGACGACCATACGTCGCAACGGCGTCACGTTAGCTGCGACGAGCGTGTCGCAGGACTCTGGTAACGAGCCCCGTCCAGCTGGCACGCTCTTTGCGAAGACGCACCTCTCGGTGACACTGCGGGGCTCGTATCGCCGCCTACTCTCCGCAATCTCAGAACTTTCGAGGGGCTCCGAGATCGTAGAAGTACAGGAACCCAATCTCGCGCGCGATACATCGAGCATCCTTGCCATCGTACCCATCAACATTTACGAGCCGCTCCGTGCGACGCAGGCGGCCCCGGCTCCCTCCGGAGACTCGCGTTGATTTCGACGACGCGATCGCAGCGCGCCGCGCTTTTCTTCGTGTCCGCGTCCGCGTACCTCGCCTGGTATTCCGGTTTCGGCGAACCGCTCGAAGCGCAAGGCATCGCCGGTGCACCGGCTCCCTCCCTTACCATCGTGCCGAAGGCAATCCAGCCGCACGTCTCACGGCTTATCATGCGAGATCCATTCGCCGGTGCTCCGGAACGCAGTGCCCCAAATGACGCGTCGTCGCGATCCCCTTCCACGGACGGTGCCTCCGTTACGATCCATACGAATGCTATGGTACCGAAAAATCTAACTTCCGCCGACGATATGACGACCGGGTTCGTGCCGGACATTGCCAGCGCGCGCGATACCGCGAACGCAGTCACCTTGGTCGTAAAGGCGACGATCGTCGGCCGCAACCCCGTCGCTTACGTCGCAAATGGAACGATGATGGATATCGTGCGGGTCGGAGATCGCTTAGGTGACCGACGGGTCGCAAAGATCGATATTCGCGGAATCGTATTCTCGGACGGTACGCGCCTCGATCTTCCCGGAGCCTTTGTGCCGACGCCACCGCCGGCGGCTGCGGGCTCCGCTATAACGATCAAGCTCGACGATTTGCGGCGGCTCCTGAAGCCGAATTTACAGCAGTCCTTATCCGCGCCCCCTCACAGACATTCGGCCGGTGCGGCACCCGCGGCCGTAGCTCCGGCCAGCACGGAGATTTTCCCTACGCCCGGGTCCTTGCCGACCATCGATGCGCGCGGCATTCCCGCCGGCACCAACCCGACGCCGAACGCGAGTGGACCCACACCGTATCCGAATCCCTATCCGTACGCGCCACCCGCAGCACCCCATCACTAGAAGACGACATCAGAGGAGGGCGACGATGCAGATAGCTTATCGATCGGTACATTGGCTTCGGACGGCGCTCCCGATCGCCACGGCTCTCGTCGTCCTTTGTTTGGCCGCAACTCCGGCCACTGCGGGCAGCCCGCTTTCCCTGGATGTGCGTGAAGTCGACATCTACGACGCCGTACGTCTGCTCTCGACGCAAGCCGCCATCAACGTCGTCGTTGATTCGTCGGTAGCCCATCGCAACGTGACCTTACGCTTGCAAAACGTGACGTTTGACGAAGCGCTGCAAAGCCTCGCGCAAGCCAACGGCCTTCAAACCGTACGCCTCGGAAAAGTGATTTATCTCGGAACCGTCGAGGCGATGAACCGACGGTATCCGGCGAGTGGCGCGTCTGGAGCGCGCACAGCGATGTTCTCTCTGCGTAATGGCGCGCCGGAGGACGTTGCCAAAAGCCTGATCGCGGCCTTGCCGCCCGGAACGATCGTCGTGCCCGACAAGCGTACGTCGTCGATTCTCATAACAGGGTCGCCCGGCGCCGTCGAGCGTGCCCGTCAAACGATCGGGGCGCTAGACCAGAGTTCCACCCTGTTGAGCACCGCAATCCCAATGCGTTACGTTAAAGCTAGCGAAGCGCTGAAAGCGTTACAGGGCTCACTGACGATTACCGCTCCGCAAAGCGTCTTTGCCGTCGATCAACAAAACCAGATTCTCGTAACGGGAACCAGCGACTTCATTACGCAGACGACCGCCCTCGTCGCCCACATCGATCGACCCGGTCAACAAGTGCGTTACGAGGTGCGGGTGACGGACGTTACGCCGACGGATTCGAGTGCCATCGGCTTCCTTTACGGCGGCGGGACGTCGGGTGCCAACGGTGTTTACACCTCCGCCTTTTTACGTAATTCGTTGCAGATCAATGCTGTCCTCAACGCTCTGGTAAGCAAAGGTGAAGGAAAGATATTGGCGCGCCCGACCATCTCATCGCTCAATAACGTGGCGGCTTCGTTACTCGTGGGCTCCCAATATCCGGTCGTCTACTTCGACGCGCGAACGGGAACGCAACAGGTGCAATTTATCAACGTTGGAGTCAACCTCAACGTAACCCCGACTATCGGTACGGACGGCACGATTACGACCGATCTCGAAACCGATTACAGCCAGGTCAACGATTTCGTCAATGGATTCCCAATCGTCACGACTCGAAAAGCACAATCGACCTTGCGCGTTCGCGACGGCGAAACGATCGTGATCGCCGGTCTTTTTTCGGACGTCGATACACGGACGCTGACGAAAGTGCCATTCCTGGGTGACCTCCCGATTATTGGCGAACTGTTTCGTAATCGTGCTCGCACGCATAATCGCGACGAAGTCGTTTTCTTGATCACCCCGCATCTCGTCGCCGACGACGATTCGAATAAAGCGATGCCTCCCGCCGGAGTCTCCGGGCACTAGGAGCCGACATGCTACCAGGCGATCTTCCCGAACTCGTCATCGTCCGGGTCTTGACGGCGGGCGGACCGTATCGCGTCGGCGATGCGCTGTCCGTCGCGTTCGTAACGCCCACGATCGGCCGTCTTGTCGCACACGCGCCCGCCGATGTCGCGCGCATATGCGGCTCGTTGGCTTCGATTCCGGAAATAATTTCTGTTTGCGTGACGCACGCCGCACCGCCGTACGCTCGGGACGCCGTCCTTACGCTCTCGTTCGTAGACCCCGGCGTCGCGCGTATTCATCCGGCTGTCCAGAAGATCAGTGACACGGTCGACGTCCCGGACGCGCGTCACGCGCGTGGCAGCGAGCTTCACGAAGGAAGCGCCGTGACTCCGGAACTCCGCGGGTGGAGCGCTTCGGCAGCGCGCCAGTCAAATTTCGATCGAAGCGGCGACGTTTCGCCGGCTGAGCCTGCCAAAAACGGAAACGGACTCGCAGTCCCGTATCTGGCCGACGCCGAAAATAGCGTCGCAGCCTTTTCAGCGGCGCACGATATCGTTGGAGGGTGCGCCCCTACACCGATCGCAACGACCGTCGAACCCGCAGCGAATCAGCCGAGCGAAGCGGCTAGCTGCGAGCGAAACGCCATTAGCGAAAATTCGACCAACCGGCACACGCCCGACGCGGCCGCTTCCGCTGATAGAATGGCGAGCGAGTCGGCGGACTACGGAGCGGGTAACGACGGACGCGGTCAGCGAGCGAACGCGCAGGTGGCCCTCGCGGGCGTGCGCGTGCGTTTGCACTGGAATCCCGATCGGGTTCGGCGGTTCGTGCAAGTCGTCGACAAACTCTTTACGGTTGACAGGCTGGGCTGGCATCGCCACGCGTTCGCAATGCGCTTGCTCGTGCCAGACGAAATTACATGCGGCGACGCCGTCAGCGACGCTGAAGCGACGCGCCATCTGGTTGCATTGCGAGCGGCAGCTGTGGAGACGCTGGGCCGGCCGATGCTCGCGGCGTTTATGCCGAATTTCACGGTGACGCCTGAGTGGCTCGATTCGCTCGATAGTCCGGCTGCGGCCCGCGCGCTCGCCGGGCTGCGCGAAGCAATCGTTGTGCACGTCGTAGATGGCGTCGTACCCTCGCTGCCCGTCGATGCGTTCGTCACCACCGGCGTCGTCGAACGGCGGGAACTACTGCGACAGCCCGGGTCGATTATCGAGTCGGTCTTGCCGATCCTCGTTGCCGATCGTGCAGCGGACCCGTTACTATGTCAACGCCTGCGCGATTACCGACGAACGCTAATCGACGTCTTTGGCCAAACGGCGAAATCCCCCGAGGCCGTCCGAATCAACCAAATGGCGCAGCCGAACCACGCTCTCGACGATCGACTGTGGCAACTCGTCGGTGTCGTCGGCCAATCGCTCGGCAACCTCGTCGTAGCTTAGAAAGCGTGTTCGATGGAAGTCGTGCAAATGGTCCTCCCTACGATTGCCACGCTCGCACTCGGGACAGCCTTGCTCGTGCCGCTACGCGATGATCGCCACGGTAAGCGCGCTACCGTCGGCGGGATCGTCCCGTTGCATCCAGATTTCCATGCCATTGCTTCGCGCGACACCTCTGATGACGAATCGCATTCAAAGCGTCCGCGCAGCAGACATAGCACCGAAGACGAACCAGACGTATGCAACGGGGACGAGGTCGGGGATGTCGTGTGCGCGACAGCGAGCCCGCGGCCGAGCAAACGTAACGAAGGTGGCTTTCCTCCCGCGCGCGCGGCTTCGACGACCGAGTCGATCGATGTCAGCGGCGATGTTTTAGGCGACTCCAACGGCGTCACCGAGCCTTTCCAAGAACCTCCCAAAGCGGCGAACTCAACGCATCTTTGCAAACGGTGGTTCGACGGATTTCTCAGAGCACTATGGGTCGATAAGAAACGCAAAGTGCTTGGCGACCCGAACGCCACGTCACACCTCGAAGATATGCCAAACGAGCCTGCCCTAATCGACGGCTTCGAAGCAGCCGCAGCGGTAACGATCGAGCGATCTTTTGCCGACGAACTGGAACAATTATTAACCGGACACGGTACAGATGGACCGAACGACGCATCTCATTCCCCAGTTGCCATAATGCTCGCTGCGTCGCAACCTGTTCCAACGGCGCAGCCGGACGTATGTGGCGCCAATACGACCGCCTCGCAACAAGCTTTAGTGCCGCCTTCAAAACCGATATCAGCTCCGGCGCTGGCGTCGTTATGCGATGAACAGGTCGAATCGCAAGCTATCCCGGAAAACGTGATTGCGCAAATCCGTCACGCGAAAGCTCGCGTCGTGCCGCTCACGCGGCTTCCGCTTCGTCCACAGTCGCAGGCGATCACCTGGCCGGCCGAACTCGACCCGGCGCACAACGAATGCTCGGTTGCGGAACGGCACGCTATTCTCGTGGCGATCGCGCGAGAGTCTGGGCGACCTAATGCGAGCATTCTCGAGGCGGCGTTGAATCAGGAAGACAGCGCGGGGCGGCTCTTGGCTTTACGTGCGCTCGCAGAGCTGAAACCCACGCCTCGAACGCGGGCGGCCTTCATTGAAGCGCTCCGTGTCGGCACGGACGACGAACGCACGATCGCGCTGGATGCTCTAGCAACGCATGGCCAACGCAACGATCTCCTGCCCGGGCTTCGCGACCGCGTCGATGCGATTGCGGCGCAGGCTGCCCTCACCTACGTCGGATCGCATCGCCGCGCGGACTACGAGGAAACGCTACTGCCGCATATCGACGCTGCCCGCATCGAATCGATCCTCGCGTTGCTTGCCGGCGTCGTCGAATGAACGCAGTCGACAGCGCCTACGCTGACGCAAGCCCGTCCAATCGAATCTTCCGATTGCTCGAACAGGGCCGCGAACGGCAGGCATCCGACTTGCACGTCGAGCCGGGGCACGGAGTTGCGTATCGCATTTTTACACACATCGAGCGCAGCACCGGACAGGCGCCCGACACTGCGGAAGTTTCGGCATTCCTCGATGCCACCGTCGATCGAGTTTCGCGGGCGCGTCTCGACAAAATAGGCGTTGCCGATGCCGTATATGCTGACGATCGTGTCGGTTCGATTCGCATTCATGCATCGCGCGGTAAACATGGGCCGCGCCTAGCGATCCGATTTCTTGCCCGATCGATACCAGAATTCGAATCGCTCGCACTCCCCGAAATCATTGGAAGTTTTACAGACCTGCGTTCAGGGCTAGTGCTCGTCGCCGGTCCGACAGGCTCAGGGAAGTCGACGACGATAGCGTCACTTCTCGACCGCATCAATGCGACGGCGGGGAAGCATATCGTAACGTTTGAAGATCCCATCGAGTACCAGCATCGATGGTTAGGTTCGGTCGTGACCCAATATGAGGTGGGACGAGACGTCTCCAGTTTTGCCGATGGCGTTCGTGGCGCATTACGGGCCGATCCCGACGTGCTCTTCATCGGCGAACTGCGCGGCGTCGAAACGGTCTCGGCATGCTTGCAAGCCGCGGAAACGGGTCACGTCGTCTTCGCCGCGCTACACACGCCGTCCGAGACCCCACAAGCGATCAATCGCATCATCGGCCTTTTCCCTTCGGAGGAGCAACACAACGCACGCACGCGGCTCGCGGATGCGCTGCGCGCCGTGATCGGCCTTCGGCTCTTGCCTTTACTCGATGGCAGCGGCTTACGTGCGGCGGCTGAGGTTATGGTTGCCAACGACGCGATCCGCCGCTTGATCCGGGACGGAGCCACGCATCAATTACGCGGCGTCATCTCGAGCAGCCGCAAGGAAGGAATGCAAACTCTCGAGACACATCTCAGCGATCTCGTTTCGAGCGGCGACATCGATATCGCTTCAGCTCGAGCTGCCTCGCAATATGCAGAAGAAATTAAAGATTCGCCGATACCTTCGTACCGGCGACGCTGATGCGCACCAATCTCGACTCGAGCGAGCTGCGTTCGCTCAACACACGCGTGCTAGAGCTCGAGCGCGAGCGATCCGAGGCCAGCGACCGCGTGCGCCTTCTGGTCGCATTACAAGACGCCTTTGCGCGCATCTCTATTACACGCACACCCGACGAAATCGTAGCGCAGATGCTGCGCGCGGCACGCGACCCTCTCGGGTTTTCACGCGCCATCTTCTTCGGCGTGGATCGCATGCACGGCATCGAAGCGCGCTGGCAGATCGACGGCAGCGAAGCCGTGGAAGCGAGTTCGGAAGTAGCAGAAGTGGGTGACGGCGGGGCGATCCTCGCGCTCCTGAGAAGCGAAGACATGCAAGCCGCCGGTTGCGCCGGCGAACTGTCGGCTCCGCTCATCGACGTTCGCGGCTGGTACGTTCTCGGCGCACTGACCCGTTCGGACGGTGTTTTCGGCGTGCTTTACGTCGACGGTCATCGCAGCTCGAGCCCACGTCCATTCGAGACGAGTCTCGTTCGAACGCTCGCAACGATCGGGTCCGTCTCGATCGACAACAACGTATTATTCGCGAAGACGCAAGAACTGGCGATGCGCGATCCGTTGACCGGACTTTTTAATCGTCGAGCGTTTTCCGAACGGCTCCTTAGCGAAATCGAGCGCTGCCGTGCCTACGGCGGGTCCTTGACCTACGTTATGATTGATCTCGACAATTTCAAAAAGATAAACGACACGTACGGCCACGGCTATGGTGACGGCGTTCTTCGAAAACTCGGCGACACGCTATTGCGCTGTTCTCGAAGTGGTGATGTCGTCGGACGATATGCTGGGGACGAATTCGTTCTCCTTCTTTCGAACGTCGATCGCGAACTCGCTCGCACCCTCGTGATGCGGCTTTCGGCCGATCTGCAAGCCCAGCAACTGAGCTGTTCGCTCGGTGCGGCACTCTTTCCCGAGGACGCGAGCGACGCATCGAGTTTGCTCGCCGCCGCCGATCGCGCTCTCTATCAGACGAAAAGCGCCGGTAAGAACAGCTTCGGCTTCTCGTCGTAACGAATTTCAACGTCGGCGAGAAACGATTCCCGAGCAACGGTCGGTGGGCCGATTTCTCGAGGGAAACGCATCTGACCGCACGCGACTAGCCACACTTCGACTCCGTCCGCGCCGCACGCCGGAACACGTCGCGTGGAGTTCTGCCCGCAATAACTGCTAAATGGGCAGCGAACGAACAAATCGCGCACGAGACGAGACGGTGCTTCACGTGGGTACATGCCTGAACTACGAAAAGCCCATCCGCATTTGCTGCGGATAGGCTCGTCGTATAATCTGGCACTGTCCTACTCTCGAGGGACCCTGCGGTCCGACTACCATCGGCGCTGGCGGTCTTAACTGCCGTGTTCGGTATGGGAACGGGTGGAACCCCGCCGCTATCGGCGCCAGAAACTTGATCCCGATCCGGCCACGAGCCTTAGCTCAAAGTGATCCGGTCGGAAAGCTGTATAATGAAGAACTTTCAGTGCCAAACGACAGCGTAGCGTAACTAAAGTATTCGGGCTATTAGTACCGGTTAGCTCCAACGATTGCTCGCCTTCCACCTCCGGCCTATCAACGTGGTAGTCTCCCACGACCCTTAACCCTTGCGGGATTGAGACCTCATCTTAGAGTCAGTTTCACGCTTATATGCCTTCAGCGTTTATCTGTTCCGAACGTAGCTACCCGGCTATGCCCCTGGCGGGACAACCGGTTCACCAGCGGTTCGTTCGACCCGGTCCTCTCGTACTAGGGTCGACGCTCTTCAAGTCTCCTACGCCCACGGCGG